>OLZD01000997.1_pt1 | contig 8597 bp, 15 predicted proteins | sample 1673451 | NCBI WGS metagenome assembly OLZD01 (sample SAMEA103958112, study PRJEB25191) | human gut metagenome | biome: human-associated habitat [ENVO:00009003]; feature: intestine environment [ENVO:2100002]; material: feces | place: Germany | collected 2013/2015 | reverse complement strand
TCATTGTCGGCCACCGGGCTGCGCTTATCGTCCAACGAGAAGCCGTCGGCGGTCATGTCATAGAACCAAACATTGTCCGTGCCGCCGTGGCCGGTCTTGGTAAAAATCAGAACGGCGGTGGACACGCCCGCATAGGGCTTGAATACGCCGCTGGGCATGGAGATCACGGCCTCCAGCCGGTTGCCGTCCACCAGCTCCTTGCGGATGGCCTTGTGCGCGGTGGACGAACCGAACAGCACGCCGTCCGGCACGATGCAGGCGCAGCGTCCGCCGATGCGGAGCATCCGCAGGAACAGAGCCAGAAACAGCAGCTCGGTTTTCTTGGTCTTGCAGACTTTGAGAAGATCCACCGACACAGTGTCTGCGTCCAGACTGCCCTTGAAGGGCGGGTTGGCCAAAATCAGGGAATACTTCTCCTTGTCCGGGTTCTGATCGGACAAGCTGTCCCGGTATTCGATAAAGGGATTGTCAATGCCGTGGGTCATCATGTTCATCGCGCCGATGCGGAGCATGGTTCTGTCCATGTCGTAGCCGAAAAACATGTGGTTCATATAGTGATCCTTCTTCTGGCGGTTGAAGAAGATTTCTTCTTTGCGGTGCTCCTTCAGGTATTCACCCGCAGAAACAAGGAAGCCGGAAGTGCCGCAGGCCGGGTCGCAGATCACATCGTCCGCTTTTGGGTCCATCAGCTCCACCATCATGCGGATAATATGGCGCGGGGTACGGAACTGGCCGTTGAGACCGGACTGGCTGATTTTGCTCAACAGATATTCATAGGTGTCGCCCCGCACATCCACCGCCTGTGATTCATTCATCAGGCGGTAGATCTCGTCCAGCGCATCCACCACCTTGGATAGCAGAAGCGGCGTGGGCAGCTTGAAAATGGCATCGTCCATGTACTTGGAATAGGCGCTGTTCTTATCCCCGTGGAGGTTCTTGATGAACGGAAACACCCACTCCTGCATCACGCTGTACATCTTTCCGGCGGGGAAATCGCGGAATACACTCCACTTAAGTTGCTGGCCGTCGATGGTGCGCTCGCCTACCTGCACCTCATCGGTGAAGATGCTGGTATAAGGCAGTCCCAGCATGGCGGCCTCTTTCGCCCGGAGATTGTCCGAATCATCCAAGTCGTGAATGAACATCAGATAAGTGATCTGCTCGATGACGTCCAGCGGGTTTACCAGACCGCCCGCCGCAAAAATATCCCAAAGACCGTCAATTTTATTTTTCAGTTCGCCTGTAATCATGAATCCAATCCTCTCAAAGTCTTACAATTCTTTCTCTCTAAGCCAAGTTTTCTATTTAACCAGCACTTCCCACTTGCCGTATCTCTTGCCGTTCTCTCTGCGGGTATAGTTCTTATCCTGCAAGGACTTCATGATCCGCTTCACGGTTGCGATGGACTTGCCAGTTGCGTTCACAAGCTCCTGCTGCTTGATGGTCGGGTTTTGTGCGATCCGCTCCAAAACAGCCAGTTCCTCCAGCGAGCAGTTCAAAGTATCAAATTGATACTTTGAAATTTTGGGGCTGATACTTTTGGAAGTGCTTTTGTCCGCAAAATCAATGTGCACCTCATTCCTTGCTCAGATCTTCCGTCTTGAAGGTCGTATACCCCTCATAGTAGTAGCTGTGGTCGATGCCTTTCATATAGACCTCGCGGCTATTGATCTCGTTGGTCAAAGCCGCCTTCAGCAGCACCTTGATCTCCACGTCCTTGATGGGGCTGCGCTCCATGGCCAGCAGGTAGTCCTCCTTATCGACCTTGCTCCAATCCACGACCTGTCCGATACCGTTTTTCAGCATCAAATCGAGCCAGATGCGCATACTGCGCCCATTACCCTCGCGGAACGGGTGAGCGACGTTCATTTCCACATACTTTTCGATGATTTCATCGAATGTATCCTGCGGCATTTTCTCGATGTTGGTCAGCGCCGCTTCCAGATACATCAGCGGCGCAAAGCGGAAATTGCCCTTTGCCAGATTTACCGTGCGCAGTTCGCCTGCAAAGTCATAAATATCCTCGAAAAGCGCCTTATGAATGGCTTGCAGCGACGCAAATCTGCCGGGTGCCAGCTTGTCCAGAGAGCCGCTTTCAAACAGTTCTACGGCTTTCTTCTTGCTGATCCGTTCCTCCTCGCGGGCAAGCTCGGCGGAGGTGGTGATGCCAAGTTTATTCTCAAGTGCCATCGTGGGCCTCCATGTGTTTGTAAAATAGTTTCTCAGAGCGTATCCAGAATATCGGCGTATCGCTCACAGATACTTTTTTCCAGCTTTTCAAAGGCCGGAATAAAGCGGCTAATAATCTCTTGAGCCAGTGCTTTCGCGGCATTTCCATCGTAAATATGTGCCATATTATTGCGCTGGGACAGCATATCCAGCCATACATCTTCCTCTATGCAAGGGTAATACTGGTACGCCTGCTTGATAATTTCACGAGGGGAACCCGTTTTAGCGGCATCAATGCCTTCGTAAGTCAGCAGCTCTTTTAAGACCTTCCAGCCTAATTCAAACTGAATGGAGAACTTATCAATAATGCCGCTAATGATAAATTCATTGTTGAGATCCTGTTGATCAGAGCGCCGCAGAACGTCTAAATTTTTACGGTAGTTATCAAACTTTTTCATAGAGCAATACTCCCTCCTTGCTGATGGCTTCCCGCAATTCTGGGGACAAATCAGAACATAAATCTATCACATCAAAGGTCAGCAATGTATGCGTTTCTTCCTCAACATCCAGTCTGAAACGGCATACATTGCCTCCCTGCACAGCTAAATCAATATCGCTTGTGCGGTGGAAGTCCCCTCGCGCGCGGGAGCCGAAGAGAATCACCGTTTGGATGTGATGCCTATTTGCCAGATTAATGATTTGGTGAATAACCGTTGAATCAATTCCGTACTTTGTCATCACACCAACTCCTTCGATAAGCCTTCAAGCTCGCTGACCGCTCCGCCTACAATTCTACAAAGTAATTATACCATAAAACGCTGTATCCACAAGCAATATTTCGATGCTTGCGTCCCAGAAGCGGGAATTGATCGATATAACAAAAACGGGCGCGCAGCCTTGAGAAAGGAGGCTGCGCGCTCTGCTTTTTGTCGTTGGCCTTGTTCAGACGGCATATATCTTGGAATAAGCTATCTCAAAGCCGCTTTGCGATCTGCCAGATCACCCGCTGTGCTGTCGTGACTGCGGCAATGTCTTCCTTCGTGGCGAAGCCACGGGCGTTGACGACATGAGCGATTTGATTGATGTTATTTCCAATGCCGGCGAGTTGACGCCGGATTTCGGCGTATTCAGCGAGTGGTCGGGATCGGAGGTTCATGCCAGAGATCAGCGCACGGAGGAATACTTCCATTGGGAAGCCAGAGAGCATAGCCTGCTGTTTCAAATGTTCATGCTCCTGCTCATTCAAACGGAGCGATATTTTGATTGGTCGTTTTCTCATGATCGTTTTTCCTTTCAATTCATAAGGGGTTATAGGGGAATTGCTTCCCCTAACAAGCGCATTTGGACGGCCAAATGCTATGCTTGCGAAAGCAGCTTCCGTATAGCGGTTTCATTTTTGTGACAACGCTGTTGTAAAATTAACTTCTTGATTTATTGGTGTCCAATTGGTATAATAATTGTAAGAAACTTTTGAGGTGAATGACCGTGCTACACGAGGAACGAACTGCAAATATTCTTATCAACAAGGCGGGTGGAAACGCCGGTCCGGATGCCAATGGCTACCGCGTGGCTCTGCCATCTGCTTGGATGAAGGCCCTGGGCATCTCTGAGGGCAGCCGCACCGTAACGCTGCAATTCGATGGGGAAAGCATTACCATCCGCCGCCCTGCTGTGTCTGATTACGATGCCTTTCTGGCCAATGCCCGAAGCAGCGCTCACGCCATCCTGATCCTGTACTACTACGATGGGAACAAGCTCTGTACGAAGATCTGCGCTGACCAAACCACTCATCAACTTGCCATCGAAAACGAGGTCAGTTCTCCCCTTTCCACCGCTTTCGGCGTGAACCGCAAGCCCACATGGGACGATCTGCAAACCTTCTTGAAAGACCGCTGTGTGCCGCAGGAGCGGGACGGTTTGAAATATTACCTGTCTGACTTGGGACTGGACTGTTATGACCCGCTGGCGATCATCCGCAAGACCGAAGGGCGCATGGCAGAGGATTCGTGCTGGATCAAAATTGTGGAGGGCTGAATATGTCGATCAGACTGACAACGGGAAGCCGCATCGCGGAAACCTCGTCTAAGGGCAATCAGGAAAAATGGCTGGCAGATGGCCGCTGGTATAAGCTGGATCTGTTCGGCTATGAAGGGCTGGCAGAAACCGTAACCTCTGCGCTGCTGGCACAAACCAATACCGGCGCGTTGGGCTTTCGCTATGTGACCTACCGCATGGAGCGGCTGGAAGTCCACGATCATACCCGCAACGGCTGTTCCAGTGCCAATTTTCTACGTCAGGGCGAGGCCATCCTGACCCTTGCGGAGCTGCTGCGAAAAGGCGTTGGCCCGGACTGGCAGACCGCGGTAAACCGCCTGCCCAATCTTCAGAGCCGCCTTGCGTGGTTGGTGGAGCAGGTTGAGCGGCTGACGGGACTTGACCGCTTCGGCACCTATCTGACGCTGCTGTTCGAGGTGGATATGCTGTTCGGCAACGAGGACCGGCATCTGAACAACATCGCTGTGCTGCGCTGCGGTGATGGCTTTGACTACTGCCCCATCTTTGACTTCGGCGCGGGTTTGCTGTCCAACACACGGGACTATCCCATGGAAATCGAACCGGCCGCATTGGTGCGGCAGCTCAAGGCTCAGCCCATGAAAACGGGCTTTGTCCGACAGGTCCACGCGGCGCAAAATCTATACGGGCCGCAGCTTCGCTGCGACTTTGCCGAAAAAGAGATCATGGCGGCCATTTCAGAGCCGCTGGAGTTTTACGCCAAGCGGGATGCTCCCTATATCCGTGACCGTGTGACGGCCTGCATCAAATTCCAGCGGAAAAAGTTATTCTGATTTTCTGCCGTCCTCCCGCAGCCACGCGCCCCGCAGCACCATGCGGAGATACGCCGCCCGCCCGATGCCGTGGTCCTGCGCGGTGCGGGTGAGCCGCTCATATTCTGCCTGCGTCAAGCGGAGATTTACCTGCTTTTCCCGTAAGTTCTCTTTGTTCTTCATCTGATGATCCTCCCTATTATTCTTTTTTCGGCTTGGTATATATTTATCTCAGTATCGCTCTACTCAGTCTTATTAGACGCTGAAAATCAGCGTTCTTGAAATTCGAAAATCGAAAGTCAAGAAATTCGGTTTTCGAATTTCAGGGGATACAGCATAGACGGTTTCCCCAAACCCTGCCGTTTCCGGCGCAGCAGGCCAGCTTGCTCCAGTTCGGATAGCAGCTTCTCCGCCTTGCTGTGGGCGCAGCCCAAGTCCTCCATAATGTGGCTGATGCCATAGTAAACAAAGGCGCGCCCTTGCTTATCGAACCACCCGCTTTTGCGGGAAAGTCCCATTTTGTCCAACAATAATCCGTAAAGTAATTTTGCTTCACAATTCATGTTTTTGAATGGTTCCTCCGTAAACAGCACCTTTGGAACACGGTAAAATGTAAATAGCTCTGATTCATGCTCGTAGAAATAATCCATATTGTTCCTCCTTGCCCGTTGGGGCATAAAAATAGCGGAGGCAGGCATTTGGCCTGTCTCCGCTTGCGTTGGTTATTTGCTTTTGTTTCCTTCTTGGGGCGTTATTTGGACTCTCGCAGGATCTCAAGTGCGGCGCTTTTGATGTTGTTCATGGCTCCTACCCACGCCATTTGATCCCGCGCCTTCAAGTCCTCGTTGATGCCCTGTGCTTCCGCCATCTGGCGGATGATGGTTTCCAGCAGCTTGTCCTCTGTGGTGTCCGGCTCTGGCGGCAAAAGGCACGGATAATACTGCTCGCCCCGCAGCTCGTAGTAAAGGCCGTTCTCAAAAATGACCGGCGGCAATGGCGGTAAATTCTGCTCCATAAACCTCGCTCCTTTCTGCCTCTATTGTACGGAAGAAATTTGTATAGCGCCAGTATACGAAGATTATCGCTCTCCCCTGTCCTTCGCGCGGTAACGGGCCTCCAGCAGCTTGATGATCTCCCGCTCCATCTGCTGCGCAGAGTAATTGCGCGGGAAATACTTCCGCAGCGACTCGGTTTTGATGCGGATCTGCTCCTTCTGATTGGGCTTTTCCTCGGTAAGAATGGCGTACAGCACCTCCGGTGTCAGCTTTGCCTCGCGGGAGAGCTGCTTCATGCGGAGTGCCTGTGACAGCGACGGTGTGGCGTCCTCCCGCCCGATCAAGTCCCACAGCTCCGCCTGCTCGTCGCGGGTGAGATAAGACAACTCCACGGCGGGAGAAAAGGCAATGCGTCCATCATCCACCATCTGAAGCAGCGGCGGAACAAGGTTGGTCAGGCGAATGTAACGCTGGATAGTACGTCCACTGTCATCGTTTGAGACGGCATCCCTTGACTTGTGGCCAACTTGTCCACAAGTCATTCCTTGATGCTTCATTGCCTCCAGCTTCATTTGGTAAGCAAACGCCTTTTCGCTGGGCAGCAGGTTTTCCCGCTGAAGGTTGCTGTCCACCATCAGGATCACCGCTTCATCGTCGCTCATCTCCCGCACCAGCACCGGCACGGTGGGCAAGCCCAATTTCTGAGCCGCCAGACGCCGCCGATGCCCGCTGACCAGCTCGTAGCCCTCCCCTTTTGGCCGGGCCAGTAAGGGCGACAGGATACCATAGGTGCGGACGCTTTCCACCAGCTCGTCCATAGCGGCGTCCTCCCGCACTTGATAGGGATGCTTTGCAAAGGGCGACAGCTTGTCCGGCGGGAGCTGTGAAATAAACTCCTTTACCATGTCGCCCCTCCCTCCGAAAGCGCGGCGGACACATTCACATGGTAGTGAAGATTGGAGCCGCGATAGTGGTAGTCCGCGTCAAAGGAATGGAGCCAGCCGGCATTTTGCACATTCGCGTTTTCCCTCTCTTTTTCGGCCTGTAATCCTTGCGGCGCAAGGCTTTTTCGTACTTGTGGCCCTTGGGCTTCCACGGTCGGCACAGAGGAGCTGGGGCATCTCGAGATGGTCGGCACGATCGTTCACCAGCTTACGCGCAATTTGACCGAGGAGCAGATCAAGGAGGCTGGGTTCGAGCCGTACTTTGTCGACCACACGACGGGCGTTTTCCCGCAGTTCGCCTCGGGTTACCCGTGGTCGGCGAGCACCATGCAGGTCACGGGCGACACCATCGCGGACCTCACAGAGGACCTGGCTGCGGAACAGAAGGCGCGCGTGACGTATGACAACATTCTGCGCCTTTCCGACGATCCGGACGTGAGTGATGTCATCAAATTCCTGCGTGCGCGCGAGATAGTGCACTTCCAGCGCTTCGGTGAAGGCCTGCGCCTCGCCAAGGACCGCCTGGACGAGAAAAACGTCTACTACGTAAACCCAAGCTTTGATCAGTAAAATAGAAAAATGAAAGGAAGTCTCTGCCGGTTGGCAGAGACTTCCTTTTTATGGAGGGATACGGCAATGAGAATCCGGGAGCGTTTCAACCCACGCGCCCCTTGCGGGGCGCGACCGAGGCCGTGCGGATCCCGATCGTCGAGACCGTGATTTCAACCCACGCGCCCCTTGCGGGGCGCGACAGCAAAAGTGTACAAATCACTATGCACATTTTTGCGATAACAGACAAATTTCAGATGCTTTTGCACAGAATGCCGCCTGTCAGGGCATTCTGCTCCTTTTTGATGCAGGAAAATCATGCGGATTTTGGGTGCGAACCGCCCAAGTGATCTCTGCGCACTTGTGCTTCGCACTATAAGATCATCGGTTCCTCGGGCAGATACGTCTGCTTGCAGCCGAAGTGTTCGATTTTATTCTCGTACTTCTTACCCAAGTAGTAAAATCGAAGGCTGTCCTTTTCTGGGTCAATGATCTTACAGAGTTCATTTTGCAGCTTCCGGCACTGCGCCGTGTCCAGCAGGCATTCGAACACCGAATTCTGCACGCGCTGACCGTAATTGACACATTCCTTTGCGATTCTGCGCAGCCGCCCGCGTCCGGCGGCGTCGCTCGTGTTCACATCGTAGGTGATCAGAACCAGCATAGGCGCCTCACTTCCATAAAAACGGCGGATAGTCGTCCAAGTCGCCGCGCAGGTACCGCGCGAGCAGCAGGCTTTGTACATACGGTACCAGACCCCACGGTATCTTTTCCTCGAGAAACGGATGCGTGATGGTCTCCTTTTTTCGCTCCTGCCACTTCTGCAGGAACGTCCTGCGCCCTGTGTCCGTCAGCAGCACCGCGCCGCTCTCGCGGAAGTCAAAATCGATCGCTTTGAGCACACGGTTGTTGATGAGCGTGAGCACAAAGCGGTCGGCAAAGCACGGGCGCAGCTCCTCCATCAAATCGAGCGCCAGCGACTCCCGCCCTGGCCGGTCGCGGTGGAGATATCCGACGTAGGCGTCCAGCCCTACGCTTTCAAGCGCCGAGGCGCAGTCGTGCGCGAGCAGACTGTAAGCAAACGACAGCAGCGCGTTGAACGCATCGAGCGGCGG
>OLZD01000996.1_pt1 | contig 8604 bp, 2 predicted proteins | sample 1673451 | NCBI WGS metagenome assembly OLZD01 (sample SAMEA103958112, study PRJEB25191) | human gut metagenome | biome: human-associated habitat [ENVO:00009003]; feature: intestine environment [ENVO:2100002]; material: feces | place: Germany | collected 2013/2015 | reverse complement strand
GCACAAAGACGGTGATCGCAGCAGCCGCTGCCGCGATGCTCGCCGGCGGTGCTGTTGCTGCTACTACGACTGATGCTACGTTGGTAATCACCAATGCGGCGAATATCAATCCCCAAACAACAACAGTAGGTCAGAAGTATCTGAAGGATGGTCAGGTTTTCCAAGACCTTACAATCGCAACTCCTACCAACAAGACGGGTTATTACGGCGCTCTGTATGTGAATGGAGTTTCCGGTTCAGAGGGTGGTGTTGTTGCTGTTTCCGGGCTGAAGTTCCTTAATAACACCACTTATACCAAGGCTGCGGAAGGTGAAAAGGAGGCACTCTACGGTCAGGGCGGCGCAGTAGCTGTTTACCACAGCAAAATTAGGTTCGAAGATGCCCAGTTTACGGGTAACACTGCACAGGGTCATGGTGGTGCGCTTTTGATTGCAAACGGCATCCAATCTGACGATAAATGCTCGGTGGAAGTGGCTGTTACTGCTAACAAGAAGGCGGTTTATGCCGGTAACAAGGCTGGTTCTGGCTATACGAAGTATGAGGATATGGGCGGTTTTGCCTACCTCAGGGACGGCTCAACGTTGACGCTGAACGTTGGTCAGGGTTCTTTCCTCACGATCGGTGAAGCAGGTGCTGCTCAGACGGCAGGCCTCGACTCCATCGCTTCTGTGGGTGACGGCGAGCAGCTCAAGGTGTCGGGCGGCGGTTCTGTGACCATCAATGGTTCCACGGAAAACTTTGCCGGCACAATCACGGTTGCAAGCGGTTCTTCTCTGACGATGGCTACCGGGTTTGGTTCCCGCGTCACGCGTCAGCAGATTGAAGCAAATAAAACAAGTGGTTCTGACAGTGCGACAGCAGCCGCTGAAAGTAACTTGAAGTTGGCATCTGTTCTCTCGGTACAGTCCGGTGCTTCTGCCACGATTAATGATGTGCTTGAAATCACGGGGCGGACAGCAGCGAAGGAGGGCAACACCTATCAGCAGGCAGGTACTGTTGTGAGCGTGAAGGACGGCGGTGCTTTCGTTGTTGATGGCATCAAGGTAACGTCGCATACGTATGCCGACAAGTTGGCTGCAACTGGTGAAACACTGGGTGTTGGCGTCAAGACGGTCGGTAAAGGCCTGATTGAAGTTGCGGATTCCGGCTCAGCTATCGTCAAAAACGATGTGACTGTTGACGGTAATAGCAACATGATTAAGGCTGGTGCGGGTGAACTGAAGGTCAACGGCGCTGTAGTGACCGCGGCCGCTGTGAAGTCCAGCAGTTCTGGTGAGACCACTGCTGGTATCTTCGATATCCAGGCTGGTCATGTGACGGCAGCTAAGATCACCAATGCGGGTACGACCAACGTCGCGAGCGGTGCTGCTCTTGCTCTGACCGGTACCGGTTCTGTGAACAGCGGCACGATCTCGATTGCGGGCACAAACACCACTGCTGGCTCTCTGACCGTTGACAAGGGTGCTGATTTCGTGAACACCGGATTTATTTCCGGAAGTGCCAAGACTGAAAATAACAAGACAACCTACACGGCTGTTAATACGGGTGATGTTATCGTTGCCGGTACGTTCACCAACTACGGTACGGTTGACGGTAAGACTGTTAACGGTTACATCGGTGCCAACAGTCTGACGGTTGAAGAAGGCGGTGTTCTGAATACCAAGATTACGGACTCCTATGCTGTTGCCAAGACTACGGTGAAGGGTACGTTCAATCTGACTGAACTCAATTCCAGCGTTTCGGGTAAAAAAACCGATCCGAAGGATCAGCTGGTGCTCGCCGGTGAGATGACTCTGGACGGCGGCCTTGTGACGTTAAACGGCCAGGAATTCACGGGCAACGTGCAGCTTGGTTTGTCCAATGGCAAGCCTGATGCTACCGATGCTACTGTTGCCGCCGCTACAGTTGTCGTCAAGGGGGCACGTGACTATAAGGCTTCTCAGATTACCTTCCGTCCGAAGGGACAGAGTCAGGGCAATGACTCTACTCTGACACTTGAAGAGGGCTACGAAGGCACCTACACCGTTGGTACTTTAGATGCTGTTGGTGCAGGTTCCGTGAATGTGAACGGCGGTACGCTGAACGTTGACACCAAGCTCACGACGAATACTAACGGTGACAATGTTCACGTTGGCAAAGATGGTACGCTTGCTCTGACCAAGACCGCCATCGGTCTGACCGTTGCAACGAGCGGTGAAACGGAAGCTCTCGCGGTGGCTGATACCTTTAAGGGCGTACAGAACGCCGGCCGCGTGCTGGTGACCGGACTTGACGGCATGACGGTGAAGGCTACCACGCTGACCGCGATTAAGGATGCGATTGTCAAGACCAATACCGGCTTCATTGACTTCGGCAAGCTTGCAGTCGATGCCACGACTGTGTTGGGGTATAACGCTACAGCCAATACGCTGACGGCTACCGGTGCTGCGACACTTGACGGTATGCATCTTGATCAGTTCAAGAACACGACGGTGACCGGTGTTTCAGGCGGTTCCAATACGCTGAACGGCAGTTTCGGTGCGGTTCAGCTGACTGATGCCGCAGCTACGGACGGTGCCCCCGCCTCGTTTACTGTGGCTAATGGCAAGCAGGTTTATCTGAACAACTCCGGCAACCTCGTTGTTGACAAGGACGGTAAGCTTGCCGATGTTGCTGTCGGTAATGGCTCTTCCTTTGTAACAACAGGCCAGAATGCAGTTGTCGGTGGTGTCACGGGCGCGTCCGGTAGCTTTGTTGTTGAGAGCGGATCTCTGGAAGCCAAGGGTAACGTCAATGTTGCCGATCTCACGGTGACAGGAGCTCTTACGGTCAATGAAAAGGCTGCGGTTCCTGCTTCTGGCTCGACGCCTGCTCAGCCTGCTCAAAAGTACACGGTGACCGCTACTAACCTTACGGTTGAACAGGGCGGTGTGCTCAACGTTCTGCACGATGTAACCCTCAATTCTGGCTCCGGCGCTTTGGCTGTCGATGGCACGATGAATGTGAAGGGCGTGTTGTCTGCTAACAATCGCACGATCAATGTCGGCAGCGACAATTCGACTGGTGTTCTGACTGTCGGGACGCTGAAGAATGCAACGGTTTTTGCTGATCCTGCCTGGAACAACGGTATGGAAGCTGCCCAGGTTGCAGTGAAGACGCTGGACAGTACGGCTAAGGTCGAAGCCGGCCGTAATTCCATCGTGGCCGTCGGTACGACCGACATCACGAGGGCTCAGGCTGCTTTGGCTCAGACCGGTCTGAAGGTCGGTGAAGTCACAAAGGGCTCTGTTGGTGTTGTGAACGCAGTGGCTTATGTGACGGCTGAACCGACCGTGACTGCCGGTGTGACCGATTACAACGGTACGACGGTTGGCGGTCAGGTGCTCGTCTCCGGTGCTAAGCAGGCTACCCAGTCGATTACGCACGGGCTTGATGTCAAGAAGGGTACGCTCGCTATCATCGATGCCTCCGGTTTTGATAAGTCCGGCGAAATCGCAGTGTTCAGTGGCTCGATCAACATTGATGACGGTGCCACGGTCTATCTGAGCAACCTCAAGAATGGCGACAAGCTGAATCTGACGACTGCGCTCCTTCCCTTCGACAACCAGCCTGTCCCGGCTGTGTCCGTTGGTAAAGCTAACATTGTGTTCGCTGGTGACCTGCTGATGAACTTCGAAGCAGTGAAGGATGCTGCGGGTAACGAAACGTCTGTTTATCAGATGAGCATGGTTGACCGTGCAGAGCTCGCCAAGATGGGGGCTGTTGCAGGCCTCGGCGCTGCCTACGGCATGTTCGCTGAAGGCGTTGACAACAACTCGAGCTCTGCTCAGTTCAACAAGTGGCTCTACACCTCGACCACGTCTCCGGTGAACGATGGTACGGAAGAAGGCAACTTCGTTGCTCTGCAGACGGCCGCTAAGGACGTCGCAAGCCTCGGCGCCACGACCGGTGTGCAAACGATGACGATGGACGCTGTGAACCAGATGGGCGAAACGGTTGCTGACCGTGTGTCGCTCCTCACCCAGCGTGCTGCCGGTGTGAACGTCTGGGCTGCCGCCAACGGCGGTATGTTCGAAGCCAAGTCGCTCTTTGACGGCGCGGGCTACGAAAGCGACATCTACTCCGGTGTTCTCGGTGTTGACTACCAGTTCGCCTGCAACGCCGTTTTGGGCGCCGCTCTGACGATCGGTACGGCTGACACGGACAACAAGAACTCCACGGTTAAGGCGAGCACCGACTCCGACCTCGTGGGCTTCTCCGTCTACGCCAGCAAGACCTTTGCTGACGTTCTCGGTGTGTCCGCTGACATCGGTTACCTCACGGCTTCCAACGACGTGACCGCCAACGGTTACGGCCAGGCTTGGAAGTTCAGCCAGGATACCGATGCCTTCACGATCGGCCTGCGCACCGAAGTCCTCGCGGAAGTCGGCGCTGTGAAGCTCGTGCCCCATATCGGCATCCGCTACACGGCTCTGTCGACCGACGGCTTTGAAGCCGGTTACAAGACCGAAATCGACGATCAGAACGTCTTCCAGATGCCGGTTGGTGTCACCGTCTCCGGTGACTTCCAGACGGGCGACTGGACGGTTGCTCCGAAGTTCGATCTCTCGGTTGTCCCGACCTTCGGCGACAAGGATGCTGACCTCAAACTCGGCATCACCGGTGTGAACGCCACTGACGACCTCGCGGTCCGTGTGATTGACTCCAACCCGGTTCAGGCAACGTTGGGCGTCAATGCCACCAACGGCGCCTGGGGCTTTGGTCTCAACTACAAGCTCGGCGTGGGCAGCGACGACCGTATGAACAACACGTTCAACGTCAACGTCCGCTACGCGTTCTAATCGAACGGGTATGAAAAAAACTCAGTCCGGGTAACCGGACTGAGGCCCGAGCCGCCTAAAGCGGATAACGCCACGGCGGCAAGGGCAAGCGCTTTACCGCTTTCTCTGAGGGGTTTAGACGAACGCTTCAGAGGGAGCTCCCGGTTTTGCTTGAGCCGGTTACCTGTCGTTTCTCCTTTAAAAGACGGGAGAAAACGGCATCAAAACTCCATGTCAGGCAACTTTCAAGCCCCGTTCCCTCAATCAGGAAGCGGGGTCTTTTTTACCAGTAGCGTTTTCGGCGAAACAAATGAACATGACACTCAGGGATGGTGCAGGGCAAAGCGTGCCGGCTCGTCAGAAGCCCGCGTTTTATGCCTCAGAAAAGAAGCGCCGCTGGGCCCGTGACCTTTTTGAGCACGGCTACGGCTACACCAAAGTGGCGTCAATTCTGGAACTTTCGGAAAACACTGTCCGGGACTGGCAGCGTGAGTACCGCAAGGGGCGCTTCAGAGTTCAGATTGCAGACAACCAGCTTCGTTATTCCGATGAGTTGCGGGAGAAGGTTCTGAAAATGCGCGCAGAGGGGGTCTCATGGCGCAAGATCAGCGAATTAACCCGTGTTCCTGTTTCCACTGTCCGAAAGTGGTGTGCAAAGGCAGTAGCCAGTGAAAAGTGCGTTGCGGCACCGTAATTAAAGCAGGGATAAAGCAAGGAAAAAACATTTTTTTCGGACGAGCAAAAACCGCCGCAGCCAGCGACTGCAGCGGTTCTTGCCTCAAGAGGAGAGGATTACAGTTTTACGGCTTTAACGGCTTCCGTATCGGCAATCCGCCCGAACGTGATGGTTTCGGAAATGGAGTTGCCGCCCAAGCGGTTCTTGCCGTGCACGCCGCCCGTCACTTCACCGGCGGCAAAGAGTCCCTTGATTGGCTGCCCCTTCGTGTTGATGACGCGGGTTTTGCCGTCAATCGTTAAACCGCCCATGTAATAGTGGATCGCCGGCGTGATTTCAATGGCGTAGTACTTAGGCTTGTCCACTTTCGGGAAGCCGTCCGGACGATGAAATTCCGGCTCTTTGCCGTTTTCAGCATAACGGTTGTAGTCGGTCATTGTTTTTTCGAGGTTGTCCGGATCAATACCGGCTGCCGCGGCAAGTTCGCGGATCGTGTTGCCTTCCTTGGCAAGACCGAGCTCAAAAGCCGCGCCCGTCTGCTTGACCTTGTCTCTGACTTTCTGATCGAAAATCTCATAGGCAACGCCGCCCGTCTGTTTGCTCACCGCAGCACTTGTGACGTCGCGCGTCGAGAGTTCGCTGATAAAGCGCTTGCCTTCCTTATTGACGAACACGGCGCCAGCGCCGCGCACTGTTTCGGAGACAATCACGGGAGAGCCCGCCAGCAGCGTCGGGTTAAGCTGGATTTCCTTGGCATCGGTCACCGAAGCGCCGATTTTCTGCGCAAGCACCATGCCGTCACCCTGACTGCCGGGCTGGTTTGATGTTTTTACGTCGGCACTGATGTCGGGGCGCAGACGTACGAGTTTGGCGTTAGCGCCGATGCCGTCCGTTGCGAGCACAACGGCCTTGGCATTGATCTGATAAAGCCCTGAGTGTTTGCCTTTGACGAGTACGCCGGTCACGGCACCGGTTTTGTCTGTGAAAGCCGTCAGGCTCAACTCCACGGACAAGCACTGCACCGCGAATCTTTTGCGCCTGGGATTATGCCCGAGCGGGGTGGCAACACCCCCATCGGGGGCGTCTCAGGGCTAGCAAAAGAACCTTCCGGATCCGGGAGTGCTTGGGCATAGCCCAACCGAAACTTCCGGACTTAGGACTCAGCGGGTAGGGCGCTGCGTAACCCGTTAGAATGCCCGACTCAAAAATTCATCTTCTTTGCCGGCTTTTTTCCTACGACCATGCAGAATCTTCTTGACCTCGTCAACAGCCTCAATCCCATGCAGCGCTCCGCGGTGGAACTGCCTGCTGAGCACGCGCTCATTCTGGCGGGGGCGGGGTCCGGCAAAACGCGGGTTCTCACAACGCGCATTGCCTGGATTATCGCCAAAGGGATGGCGCGCCCAGCGCAGATTCTCGCGGTCACGTTTACCAATAAAGCCGCGCGCGAAATGCGCGACCGTCTGGAAGGGATGGTCAACGCCGACATGCGCAGCATGTGGGTGGGGACCTTTCACGGGATTGCGCACAAGCTTCTGCGGCTTCACTGCGAAGACGCGGGACTGCCCTCAACCTTTCAGATCATTGATTCCTCGGATCAGTTGTCGCTTGTGAAGCGCCTCATGAAGGAGCAGGGCGTTGATACGGAAACAAACGATGCCAAGAGCTGGCAGGCCCGCATCAACCGCTTTAAGGAAGCGGGGCTGCGTGCCAAGGACGTTGCCGCCGAAGAAGAACCCTTGGGAGGTCAGGGCTTTTACCGCCTCTACGAGAACCGCTGCCAGAAAGAGGGGCTTGTGGATTTTGCCGAACTTCTTTTAAGAAGTACGGAGCTTCTAGAGCGCAACGCCGTTTTGCGCGAGCACTACGCCGACCGCTTCCGCTTTGTGCTCGTCGATGAGTTTCAGGACACCAATGCCCTGCAGTTTCGCTGGATTAAGGCGATTGTGTCGCCCGCGAGCACCACAAATTCGCTTTTTTGCGTGGGCGACGATGATCAGTCGATTTACGCCTTCCGCGGTGCGCGCGTGGGCAATATGGCCGACTTTGTAAACGACTACCACGTTAAGCACCTTGTGAAGCTCGAGCAGAACTACCGCTCGACCTCGCACATTCTCGATGCCGCCAACGCCGTCATTGCCAACAACGCCCAGCGCATGGGCAAAAACCTCTGGACTGAGGCCGGAAAAGGGGAACTGATCGGCATTTACGGCGCTGACGATGACCGTGAGGAAGCCAGAAGCCTCACGCAGGACATTCTCACGCTGCACCGCTCGGGCACCCCCTGGCGTGACTGCGCGGTCCTTTACCGCAACAACGCCCAGTCCCGCATCATCGAACAGTATTTCACCGCCAACTCCATTCCCTACCGCATCTACGGGGGCCTGCGCTTTTTTGACCGTCAGGAAGTCAAGGACGTCACCGCTTACCTGCGGCTTTTAAGTAACCCCGAAGACACGTCCGTTCTGCGCGTCATCAATCAGCCGCCGCGCGGGATCGGTGCAACGACGATTGAGCGCATTACGGCGCACGCCAACGAGCGCGGCGTCACGCTTTGGGAAGCAATGCACGACTGGCAGGCAGAGGACACGGCGACCGTGAAGCGTGCCGCAGGCTTTATGAAGCTTGTGGCCGACATGAAGGAAGCCTGCGAGGGGCTGCCCTTACCGGAAGTGATCGCGAAAGTCATGGAAATGTCGGGCCTTAAGACCTATTACGAATCAAAGCCCGACCACGATATCCGGCTTGAGAACATGGGCGAAATGGTGAACGCTGCCACCGGTTTTTGCCGCGAAAACGGCATTGACGAGGAGCAGCCTGCGTTTGAAGCGGGGATTGACAACGGCATGACGCCCCTGGACGGATTTTTGGCGCAGGCTGCGCTGGAAGCCGATGATAAAAACGAAGAGGGTGTGAGCGACTCCGTTCAGATGATGACGGTGCATGCATCCAAAGGCCTGGAGTTTTCGAACGTGTGGCTCTGCGGCCTTGAGGACGGCCTTTTCCCGCACCACGCCAGGGACGAAGCCGATGAAGACAAGGCAATCAGCGAGGAGCGGCGGCTGATGTACGTCGCCATCACCCGCGCACGCGAACGGCTGTTTTTCACCCGTTCCAAGAGCCGCTATC
>OLZD01000994.1_pt1 | contig 8625 bp, 6 predicted proteins | sample 1673451 | NCBI WGS metagenome assembly OLZD01 (sample SAMEA103958112, study PRJEB25191) | human gut metagenome | biome: human-associated habitat [ENVO:00009003]; feature: intestine environment [ENVO:2100002]; material: feces | place: Germany | collected 2013/2015 | reverse complement strand
CAGACTATGGCGGCGGGTATTGATGACTTGTCCCCACACGCGTGGGGATGATCCCGGAACAAATCACCATCAACAGTATAAGTATCACTTGTCCCCACACGCGTGGGGATGATCCTCAGGACAGCGCAGTCTGTCAGACGAGGCAATGCTTGTCCCCACACGCGTGGGGATGATCCCTGTATTTGTGTCATTTTTCCGCTGTTCAGAAGCTTGTCCCCACACGCGTGGGATGTTCCTTACATCTTTGTTTTGTGTTTTAACACCTCCGGACCGCAAGCATATTCGAGCCGAACCCATTTCCTTATCATCTGGCGGAAATTTCTCTCATTTGCTCATTCCGGCGTTTTCATCTATTCTCCTTTTCTGTATTTTTCAACAGCTTTTCTTTTGTACTCATAATCGTATTTCACAAAATTACCCTCCTTACCGGATGTCCGGTAAGGAGGGTAAAAATCGCTATTACAACGGGGTTAACGTATTTTTTGAGTATATTACTTTATATTTGCGTGGTGTGCCTGAATAGACTTTACGCCGAAGTGTTTGTTTGCTTTAAGTGACTTTATACCCTCGATGCTTGCCTTAGCGGCCGCCATTGTTGTGATATAAGGCACCTTATGTCTGATTGCTGACTTGCGGATGTAGCTGTCATCGTTTGCACTTGTCTTACCGGCAGGAGTGTTGATGATTAGCTGAATATCGCCGTTTGCGATAGCGTCTGTGATGTTCGGTCTGCCCTCGTACATCTTGTTGATACGTTCAGCGGCGATGCCTGCATCCTTTATCATTTCGTAGCTCTTGCCTGTAGCGAGAATATGGAAGCCAAGCTCGCTGAATGACTTTGCGATTTCAAGCAGCTCGGGCTTATCTCTGTCACATACGCTGAGGAGAACTGTTCCCTCAAGAGGTAGCTTTACCTGTGTTGCCTCCTGAGCCTTGTAATAAGCCTCGCCGAATGTCTGAGCGATGCCGAGAACCTCGCCTGTAGAACGCATTTCGGGACCGAGAACGGGGTCAACCTCCTGGAACATATTGAAGGGGAATACCGCTTCCTTAACACCGTAGTGATTGATTACCTTGTCGTGAAGTTCGGGTACGGGGGAGGGCTTGCCTGTCAGCGATGATGTGATTATCTGTGTAGCAAGCTGTACCATGTTGATGTTGCAAACCTTTGATACCAACGGAACTGTACGGGACGCTCTGGGGTTAGCTTCAAGAACATAGACAGTATCGTCTTCAATAGCGTACTGCATATTCATAAGACCGCATACATTCATTTCTACTGCAATCTTCTTTGTGTAATCCTTGATTGTTGCGACCTGCTTTTCCGTAAGGTTCATAGAGGGCAGGATACAAGCTGAGTCGCCGGAGTGAACGCCCGCAAGCTCGATGTGCTCCATAACAGCCGGAACAAAGCAGTTCTTGCCGTCAGAAATAGCATCTGCCTCGCACTCTGTAGCGTGGTGCAGGAAACGGTCGATGAGTATGGGACGGTCGGGGGTAACACCTACTGCCGCAGACATATAGACCTTCATCATTTCGTCATCGTGAACGATTTCCATACCTCTGCCGCCGAGAACGTATGAAGGACGCACCATTACGGGATAGCCGATGCGGTTAGCTATTTCAAGCGCTTCGTCAACATTTACAGCCATTCCGGATTCGGGCATCGGGATTCCGAGCTTGTCCATCATAGCACGGAAGTGGTCTCTGTCTTCCGCAAGGTCGATAGTTTCGGGAGTTGTGCCGAGAATGTTTACGCCGTATTTCTTAAGGTCGCTTGCAAGGTTGAGCGGTGTCTGACCGCCGAACTGAGCGATAACGCCGAGTGGCTTTTCCTTATCGTGAATCGAAAGCACGTCTTCAAGGGTGAGCGGCTCAAAGTAGAGCTTATCCGATGTATCGTAGTCGGTTGAAACTGTTTCCGGGTTGCAGTTTACGATGATAGATTCAAAGCCGAGCTTTTTGAGCGCAAGCGCCGCATGAACGCAGCAGTAGTCAAATTCGATACCCTGACCTATCCTGTTCGGACCGCCGCCGAGAATCATTATCTTGGGCTTGTCGCTGACAGGGCTTTTATCCTCGTCAAGATGATAGGTGGAGTAGTAGTAAGCCGCATTATCAGTACCGCTTACATGAACGCCTTCCCACGCTTCCTTTATGCCAAAGCCGATACGGGCATTTCTGATTTCTTCTTCTGTAACTTCAAGAAGTGAGCTTAAATAACGGTCGGAGAAACCGTCCAGCTTTGCTTGTTTAAGCACAGTCTTTTCGGGAACAGTACCCTTGATTCTGAGCAGTGCTTCTTCTTCGTCAACAAGCTCCTTCATCTGCTGTAAGAACCAGTCCTTAATCTTTGTAAGAGCGTGGATTTCTTCAATAGTAGCACCTTTACGCAGAGCCTCATATATAACAAACTGTCTTTCGCTTGTAGGGTATCTGAGCTGTGCTAAAAGCTCTTCCTTTGTCATATCGTGGAAGTTCTTTGCAAAGCCGAGACCGTATCTGTCCTTTTCAAGTGAACGTATAGCCTTCTGGAAAGCCTCTTTATAGGTCTTGCCGATGCTCATTACTTCGCCGACAGCTCTCATCTGTGTTCCGAGCTTATCCTCTGCGCCCTTGAACTTTTCAAATGCCCAACGTGCGAACTTGATTACAATATAATCTCCGTCGGGGTAATACTTGTCGAGCGTGCCGTACTTACCGCAGGGAATATCCTTGAGCGTCAGACCGCAGGCAAGGAGGGCGGAAACAAAGGCGATAGGGAAGCCTGTAGCCTTTGAAGCAAGGGCTGAAGAACGTGATGTTCTGGGGTTTATTTCGATTACAACAATACGTCCTGTTTCGGGATCACGGGCAAACTGACAGTTACAGCCGCCGATAACCTCGATGGATTCGATAATACGGTATGACATATCCTGAAGTTCTTTCTGAACATCTTCAGGAATAGTCAGCATAGGAGCGGAGCAGAACGAATCGCCCGTATGCACGCCGATGGGGTCGATGTTTTCAATAAAGCAAACGGTAATCTTGTTGTTGTCGGCATCACGGACAACCTCAAGCTCGAGCTCTTCCCAGCCGAAGATACATTCCTCGACAAGAACCTGACCTACAAGAGATGCCTGCAAGCCTCTTTCGCATACGACCTTAAGCTCGTCAACATTGTATACCATACCGCCGCCGGCGCCGCCCATTGTATAGGCAGGACGAAGAACAACGGGGTACTTGAGTTCCTCGGCTATCTTGACAGCTTCATCGACTGAATAGGCAACCTCGCTTCTCGGCATTCCGATACCGAGATCCTTCATCGCATTCTTGAACTCGATACGGTCCTCGCCTCGTTCGATAGCGTCGACCTGAACGCCGATTACCTGAACGTTGTACTTTTTCAGCACGCCTGCCTTATCCAGTTCAGAGCAGAGATTAAGTCCGGACTGACCGCCGAGGTTAGGCAGAAGTGCATCGGGACGTTCCTGCTCTATAATCTGAGTAAGTCTGTCGAGGTTGAGCGGTTCAATGTAGGTGATGTCTGCTACATCGGGGTCGGTCATGATGGTTGCGGGGTTTGAGTTTACAAGAACTATCTCGTAACCGAGCTTCTTGAGTGCTTTACAAGCCTGTGTGCCCGAATAGTCAAACTCACAAGCCTGACCTATGATGATAGGGCCGGAGCCTATTATCATAATTTTGTTAATGTCCTGTCTTTTTGGCATATTTCTCTTCCTTACCGCACTTTTGCAGTGCGAAAATTTTATTTGCCGTATTGTTGGCATATTTTATTAGGATAATAATATCACAAAATCCGACAGAATGCAATAGAAATCTTCTTAATTAAGGAAGATTTCAGACGTTGATAAGCTTAACATTAAATCAACATTTCTTACCGAATGTTAAGTTCACGATAAAATAAAGCCGACCCGCTGAAAGGTCGGCTGACAATATCCGGTTATGCTTTTTCAAATATAAGAATCTTCTGTGCGATTTTCTTTAAAAAAGGTAGCTTTCTGAACGGCTTTAATACCGGCATTATAACTGACATGCCACGGATGATATCGTCATTTTTTATACATCTGAAACCGTCTGCCGCTTTACCTAAATCATCAAAGGTATCAGCACCAAACACGAATTTTGCACCGGTGTCCTGAATTGATTTTTCGGTACGCTCCTTGTTTACCCACTTTTTAGCAAGGCACTCCATAAGCACTGTCGCATTATCGAATTTATCTCTGATAATCGACAGCATCTGAGCGTTTTCATCAGAGGTAAGATACATTGAAAGACCTTCGATTATAAAAAGCATTTTTCCTCTTTTTGTTACCTTGTCAGCCCAAGCGGGATCGGTTGCGGAAATGCCTATTGTAGACACCCTGCCTGATTCGTGATATATTGCATCACGAACCTCTATAGTTTCCGGCAGATCGACATTATACCATGTTATTTTGCCGTTATCCATACGGTAAAATCTTGTATCAAGTCCGCAGGCTATGTTTACAACTGTGCAATCGGGATTTTTGTTTATGAAGTCTTTGACCAATTCGTCAAATACGATGGTTCGTGCGATTACTCCGTTGCTCATCGTAGAATCCTTTTCCGCTTTTGAAAAGTCATAATCGATTTTTCCGACAAGCTCTATTGCCTTTGCGTCATAAAATTTAGCATTCTTTTTTCTTGAATATTTGGCTCTTGCGTAAAAACTCTGTAGCATAGTTTCTGCTGAGCCTGTAAGCAGGGGATTAATTTTATTGTTTCCCATATTATCACCGCATCTTAATTAAAAATATCGTAGGGTTAATTGAAACTAACCAGAGGATATTGTAACACATAATCGCAATTGTGTCAACAATGAAGCGTTATTTTTCCTGAATCGGAGCAGAATAAATTTAGAAAAATCTTGTGACGAATATTCGGTAAAGCTATTTTTATGACGCTTTTCAAATTAACGTAAAGAAATATTAAAAAAAGACTTGACAAAGGAGTCAGGATTTGTTATAATAAATCACGTTGTGAAAACAACTCAAAAGTTTTATAGCTTTTGAGCCACTAGCTCAGGCGGCAGAGCACCTGCCTTTTAAGCAGGGTGTCCCGGGTTCGATTCCCGGGTGGCTCACCAACAATCCCTTTAGCAATGCGGATTTACGCAGTTGCTAAGGGGATTTTTTAATTCTCTATATGAGTTTTTTCATATATCAATCAGGCAGGGTGTCCCGGGGAGTATGAAAACTTTCAGAAATTTTACGACAAAACTTGACATCGGGGCTGATATAGTATAATATATAGTTATAATTATCAGAAAAGAGAACTGTATGACCAAAAAGGAAAGAGCAGGGCTTGTTATAGAAGTGCTTGCAGAGTGTTACCCGGATGTGAAATGCGCTCTTGTTTATAAAAAGCCGCATGAGCTTCTGATAGCGACAAGGCTTTCTGCACAGTGTACCGATAAACGTGTTAATTTGGTTACGCCGGCACTTTTTGAAAAATTCCCCGATATTGACAGCTTTGCAGCGGCTGAACCCGATGAAGTAGCGGAATATATACATTCGTGCGGACTGTATAAGACAAAGGCTGTCGATATAGTTATGATGTGTCGTATGCTCCGTGACGAGTTCGGTGGGAAAGTCCCCGATACTATAGAACAGCTTATAAGATTACCGGGCGTTGGCAGAAAAACCGCAAATCTTATAGTCGGTGATTTATACGGAAAGCCTGCACTTGTATGTGACACACACGTCATACGGCTCAGCGGCAGACTGGGACTTACAGACGGTACAAAAGACGCACTTAAAGCGGAAAAACAGCTTGCTGCTGTAATTCCGCCTGAAGAAAGACTGATGTTGTGTCACAGACTTGTATGGCATGGTCGGCTTGTTTGCAGTGCAAGATCACCGCAGTGTAACGAATGTAAGCTGAGTGCTTATTGTAAATTCTGTTCGGGTGAAAAATAAAAGCTTGGAGTGAGTGTTATGAAAGGAAAGGTGCGCAATGCAGTCATTATCTGCGCAGGCGTGCTAATCCTTACTGTAATGCTCACTGTTGTTTTATATTATTATGAGGATAAGGCAAAGCGCGATAACGCATGGATCTATTCTGCAACAGAAGAATCAACATCCTTTGAAAGCAGTTATACGAAAAAAGCCGATATAAACAAAGCCGATTTTGATACACTTTCACAGGTAAAAGGTATAGGCAGACAGGTCGCATATGATATATTGAATTATCGTGACAAAGTAGGAAGAATTTCTTCTATGTATGAACTGAAAGCTATCCATTCTGTCGATAATGAAGTGTACGGAATATTGTGCGACTGTTTTACCGTTACCGGCAGTAACAACTATTACGGAAACAATGAATCGTACAGCGTGACTAAGATAAATCTCAATACCGCACAGACAAATCAGCTTATGACGGTTGACGGAGTAACACAGGAGATAGCCGAAAACATAATTGTTTACCGTAATTCTCACGGCAACTATAAAACGGTAGCGGATCTGCTTGATGTAGAGGGTATGACCATAACGCTGTACAACAGCATTTCTGACCAATTCACAGTGTAAATACATTGAATATTGCCAAAAACTATTGATTTTGCGGCGCTGATTTGTTATAATATGATAAATAAAGCACGACTGCTTTATGATAATGGCATTTAAGAAATATATATGCGTTACGGAGGTCAGTATGGATTATAATATCAAAGATGTTTCCGGCAGATTGAAAAGCACAAGAGAATATCTTGATATTTCTGTCGGTGAAATGGCAAGCAAGACAAATGTCACAACAGAAGAATATATTTCACTTGAAAACGGAGAAAAGGATTTTTCGCTTTCGTTCCTTAATGAAGCCGCAAACGCACTCGGCGTCGAGCTTGTAGAGCTGCTTACGGGAGTTACACCCAAGCTAAACACATATTCTATAGTCCGCAAGGATAAAGGTCTTCCTATCGAACGCCGTGAAAGATTTGCGTATCAGCACCTAGCTTATCTTTTCAAGAACAAGAAGATCGAACCGTTGCTGGTTACAGCGCCGTATGACGAGGAAGAACAGAACAAACCGATATACCTTTCTGTACATGACGGTCAGGAAATGGACTACATAATATCGGGAACATTGAAGTTTCAGATAGGCGACCATGTTGAGATAGTGAACGAGGGCGACTGCATTTATTATGACAGTATGAATCCTCACGGCATGATTGCCGTTGACGGTAAGGAATGTAAGTTCCTGGCTATACTCATATGACCGTAATAATCTGAAGGAAACGGAAAGAAGAATAAATGGAACAGGTTAAAAATTACTATAAGAGATTTGTAAAAGAAGGCTTTGATGAGAACGGAATATTGAATAAGTTCGAGATAGATTGTCCCGATAATTATAATTTCGGTTATGATATAATTGACAAATTCGGTGAGATCAATCCCGACAGAAGAGCGCTTATCCACATTGATTTACAGGAGAACCGCCACGATTTTTCATATTCTCAGCTTTCAAGATTATCTACGCAGGCGGCAAATCTTTTTGCTTCATATGGCATAAAAAAGGGCGACAAGGTAATGCTGGTACTTAAGAGAAACTATCAGTTCTGGATCGCAATAATCGGTCTTATAAAGCTTGGCGCAGTTGCCATTCCGGCGACACATCTGCTTACAACTCATGACTTTACTTACCGTTTTGAGCGTGCAAGTGTAAAGGCTATCGTATGTACCGGATATAACCCTGATATTGCTGTATATGTTGATGAGGCACAGAAAGAGATTCACGCAGACGGTCTTATAAAGTTTATGGCAAACGGCGAAAAGGACGGTTGGGTTTCTTTTGACGATGAGATAAGGAATATGCCTGAAACTATGGAACGTGTACAGACCGATACAAGAGAGCATATGCTCCTTTACTTCACATCGGGTACAACAGGCTATCCAAAGATGGTCGTTCATAACCACAGATATGCGCTTGCACACATACAGACTGCGGCGCACTGGCAGAATGTTGATCCTGACGGCGTTCATCTGACAATATCAGATACAGGCTGGGGAAAAGCCGCCTGGGGCAAGCTGTTCGGTCAGATGTCAATCGGCGCTTGTGTATTCGTATATGATTTTGACAAGTTCATACCGACAGATATGCTCAGAATAATGCAGAACTACAAGATTACGTCATTCTGCGCACCGCCGACTATGTTCCGCTTCTTTATAAAAGAGGGACTTGAAAATTATGATCTTTCGAGCCTTAAATATTCAGCTATCGCAGGCGAGGCGCTTAATCCCGAGGTATACAACAAATGGCTTGAGTACACGGGACTAAAGCTTATGGAAGCTTTCGGTCAGACCGAATCCACGGCGCTGCTTGCAAATCTTGTCGGTATGACGCCTAAGCCCGGTTCTATGGGCAAGCCTACACCGCTCTATGATGTTGACATTGTCAATGATGACGGAAATCCGGTGCCTGTCGGAGAAGTCGGTGAAATAGTAGTACGTGCCGAGCGTGGCAAGGACGGTCTTTTTGACGGCTATTACCGTGATGAAGAGCTTACCGCTCAGGCATGGCATGACGGGCTGTATCATACAGGCGATACCGCTTGGAAGGACGAGGACGGTTACTACTGGTATGTCGGAAGAAACGATGATGTTATCAAGG
>OLZD01000989.1_pt1 | contig 8643 bp, 8 predicted proteins | sample 1673451 | NCBI WGS metagenome assembly OLZD01 (sample SAMEA103958112, study PRJEB25191) | human gut metagenome | biome: human-associated habitat [ENVO:00009003]; feature: intestine environment [ENVO:2100002]; material: feces | place: Germany | collected 2013/2015 | reverse complement strand
CCTTATATATATGGGGTCTACCCACCCATTCGGTGAACCGACTTATGATGAACTGACATTAAGCAGCCCATGGTGCATCGTCGGACGTGTCAATAAACGCATCGGATTGGCTGTTGCAGATTCTCCTTACGATCCCTGAAAACGTTTCAACGAACCGATATTAAAACAAAAGCCAATACTTTCTATAGTTATTTAGCATCTAACCCTTCGCCTGTTATTCAAGAAGACGGTTCGGTGATGATGATTTTCAAAGGAAGGGCTCATACTGAAAACGGCAAATACTCGGACATGGCATTAGGAATCGCCTATGCTCCCAATATTGAAGGTCCTTACACGGTATTAAACAATGAACAGCCTATTTTCCAGGTGGATGGTCAGGGAGAAGCAGAAGATCCCTTTTTATGGAAAGACTCTAAAGGGTATCACGCCATCTTTAAAGACCACGTGGCCAAATATACGGGCGAAAGAGACGGCGGAGTCATGGCTCACTCGACCGACGGTGTTCATTGGACCGTAGATATAGATCCAAAGGCTTACTCACGCACCGTAGAATGGGAAGATGGAAAAGTGGAAATGCAGGGACAATTGGAACGCCCGTTCCTTCTCTTTGAGAATGGAAAAGCCACGCATACTTTCTTTGCCACAATGGATGGTACCGGTGGATTTGAGAATGCTACAAAATCATGAAATATGGTGATTCCTTTGAAGTAACGGATAAAAATGCCTTTTTTAAAGAACAGCAGGAAATAGCATCTGATTTACTTGGAAAACTCGAGCAACAGGAGTATCTTTGTATCAGATACAATGGTATTCGATATTAGCATAAAATCTTCAACAACGCCGATTAGAAAAACATTAGGTTATTCTAAAGCCATCAAAGGTCTATTAGCAGAGCCGCTTTATAACACAATGGAAGGGTTGGATACTATTAACCGAAACAAAAACAGGACAGCCGTTTCAAGTCATTACTTGAAACGGCTGTCCTGTTTTTGTTATATGTTATTTACAGAATTTCCTTGTCTTCCCACTTTCCGCCGTGCCACTCCACTACCGATGTGAAACCTGCCTTTTTCAAAGCAGCCAATGCTTCGGCACGTCCATTATTAATCCGTTCCGGATAGTGCGCATCACTATTTACCTGCACCCGAATACCCAGTTCCTTTAGGAAAGAGAAATAACGTCCATTCGGATAGAACGTACCCAGTTCGTGATAAGACTTGGTATTGATTTCCACAATATAACCGCGCTCGGCAATCGCCGCAAAGTAATCACGGACCAACGTATCATACCATGCTTCATCCAGCAAACCCGGACGATAGCAGGAAGCGTTATAGTGCATTTTATCGGCATGACCTACGATGTCGAAACCACCCAACTCCAACATACGGAGCAGATTCTTATAATATAGGCGGACAACGAAATCAAGATCGCCACCAAAATGCGCATCAACCAATTCACGGAAATGATCTGCCGGGGTATCAATATCTACCACCTTTCCTTCCGGAGAGTACAGCATATGAACGGAACCGATGCGATAGTCAAGAGGCAATTCTTGGAAACGCGACAACGAAGGATTGCTTTCCTCATTCAAATAGTCTATTTCAAGGCCGACAGCCAATTCTATCTCATCAGCATACTTTGCTTTAAGCCGGGAAAATTCGGAAAGATAATCATCCATCCGATCCCACTCCATCGTCCATGCAGTAGAGAATGGAAGCGGAGCATGAGAGGAAATGCCGTATGAAGAAAAACCTTCACTAATGGCAAAACGAATGAAATCTTCCATATTGGCTCGTCCGTCGCAATACAGACAATGGCTATGATAATTAGTCAAGTTTGTCATCTCTTCGGTTTATTCAAGGGTTATTCAAGTTATACCGGTTATTCATTTTTCTTACTATCGACATTGCTTAGCTTTCTATCTCACTGAGTTCCAGCCAACGCATTGTTTTCTCATCGATCAGATCATTCACTTCGGGCAAACGTTTCGATTTCTCCGTCAGTTCGTCAACAGAAAGGGTACCACTACAAAGAAGCTCCTCAATCTGCGCCTTTTCGGATTCCAGCTCGGCTATATCTTTCTCTAATTGTTCAAATTCGCGCTTCTCCTTGAAACTCATCTTACGCTTGTCGTTCAGACGGACACGGGCAGTCTTTTCCTCTTGCGGCTTTTCGGCTTCTTTCTCCTTTTGCGCTTTTGCTTCTTTCCAATCACGGTAATCACTATAATTGCCGGGAAAATCGCGAATATCTCCCTGTCCGTTGAAAACCATCAAGTGGTCTACGACCTTATCCATAAAATAACGGTCGTGGGAAACCACAATCACACAACCTTTGAAGTTCTGAAGATACTCTTCGAGCACATTCAGCGTAATAATATCAAGATCGTTAGTCGGTTCATCCAGCACAAGGAAATTAGGATTGCGCATCAAGACAGTGCACAAATACAGGCGGCGGCGTTCGCCCCCACTCAGTTTATAGACATAGCTGTGCTGGGTCTCGGGAGTGAACAGGAAATGTTGCAGAAATTGCGAAGCGGTCAACTTTTTCCCATTTCCCAGCTCTATGACTTCGGCAATATCCTGTATCACGTCAATCACTTTCATTTGCTCGTCAAACTGGAGTCCGTCCTGCGAGTAATAACCGAAACGAACCGTTTCACCAATATCCACCGTACCGCTATCAGGCTGTACCTGTCCCATCAATATTTTGATGAAAGTCGATTTGCCGGTTCCGTTGTTTCCCACAATCCCCATCTTCTCATAACGGGAAAAGATATAGGAGAAATCATCCAGAATCTTTAAATCCCCGAAACTCTTGAACAAATGGTCGGCTTCGAATATCTTACTTCCTATATACGATGCTTTCACTTCCAGCTTTACGTTATCGTTGCGGAGCCGTTGTTTCGCCACTTTCTCCAATTCGTAGAAAGCCTCCTCACGGTAACGGGCTTTGTGTCCGCGCGCTTGCGGCATTCGGCGCATCCAGTCGAGTTCCGTACGGTAAAGGTTGTTGGCTCGTTCTATTTCCACACTTTTAGCGTCTATCCGTTCCTGTCGCTTTTCGAGGTAATAGCTATAATTTCCTTTATATTGATACACTTGCCGATTGTCTATTTCGATAATTTCCGAACAGACACGGTCGAGGAAATAACGGTCGTGAGTCACCATCAGCAGACTGAGATTGGTACGGCGAAGATAATCTTCGAGCCATTCGGTCATATCCAGATCCAAATGGTTGGTAGGCTCGTCAAGAATCAACAGCTCCGGTTCGGTAATCAGTGCATTTGCCAAAGCTACACGCTTCAATTGCCCACCGGAAAGCTGCTTCACCTTTTGGTCAAAGTTACGAATCTTAAGTTGCGAAAGGATTTGCTTCGCTTTCTGCTCATACTCCCACGCTTTCTCATGGTCCATACGAACCAGAAGATCCTCCAGTCCCGGATGTCCTTCCGTTTCCATACAACGCTCGTATTCTTTTATCAGTTCAACGGTACTGTTGCCATGATGGAAACAGGCTTCCAGCACGGTTAATTCTTCGGGATACTGCGGGTCCTGCTCCAGATAATCCACCCGAAGGTCGCGTCTGAAAACAATGCTTCCACTATCATAGCCCTCTTTTCCGGCGATGATATTCAGCAGCGTAGTCTTTCCGCTGCCGTTCTTTGCTATTAATCCGACACGCTGCCCCTCAGCAATGCCAAAAGATATATTTTCAAAAAGGACCAAGTCACCGAAGGACTTGGTCAGGTTATCTATCTGTAAATAAGGTACTGTCACGTAAGTAAGTGATTAGGAGTTAGCGATTAAGGTTAGTCGGCAGTGAGCGCAGACTTATAAGTTTCTATGACGTTGCAAGATTCTCCGGCCTTTATTCTGCTCCATGTCAGTTTCATCGGGTCGATAATGCCGTTCTTATATTGAAGAACCGGCGCTTCCCGGTTGCCGTCAATCAATGTCTTCCATTCCATACCGTCCACTTCATTGGCAAGGATCGTGCAGATCGTAATACCGATAGCCAGCCACTCGTCTTTTTTCTTCGGACCGATCTTACCGCTGTCAATCATCTGCTGGAGTTTTTCGAGGTCATCTTCCGTTCCTTGAAAATCTTTCTTCAATTCCTGCTTCACGGTAGATACCGTCCATTCATATCCTTCATTAATCTGATAGATTTCGGAAAGGCGGACGGGAATCAACTCGGCCGGATACTTCTGTCCTTCCTTACGTATCTCCAACGTGGCAATGACTTCTTCGGCTTCTTTCACCACTCCACCTTTGGGTACGGTAAACGAGCATTCGAAAGCAATATCGTCAATGCCTGTAATCCATACATGGGATGTATAGTAAGTTCCTTCTTCCTGGAACATCTCTTTGCTATACGCACATTCCAACGCCCCGACCTTCACCAACGAAGCCGAATCGTTCTCTTTCAGTTCCTGCCGGATGGCTTCTTTGCCATAACCAGCTTTACCTTTGAATGCGGATATACGAAAATTACCCGACCACACATCGGGATTATAGAAGAGAAAAGAGCCTTCGCCATCCTCAAACTCGTTCCAGTCCGAAGGATAGTTCATCGAAAACCATGCTCCGGGAGAGATAAATTTCTTGCCTTGCATTCTTTTTCTACATTTGATTACTTGGCAAAAATACGAATTATTTTCCTATCGGCTGTATTTTCCGGCGTACTTCTTTGGAGATTTCCAAAAACATATAGTTCAACTTTCCGGAATGAATACCTTCTTCGTTCTCCTTATACTTTTTATTGGCATATTGCTTTGATTTCTCGAAAGTCAGCAATGACATCTCGTTCTGTGATTTGCCTACCATCGTAGAATCCAGTTGTTCATCGGGAAAGAAATCATCCAGATCGACATCACCGATCATCGTCGTTTCCAGGAAGTTCATATCAGTATGCGAATTGTCGGTATAATAGCCTACAAACATATGTCCCGGCGTACGCACCAGGATAGGATCGATATTGATGGCACGAAGCAAGGAGGCAAACAGCACGCTGCCATCCACACAGTTAATCTGTGAAGATTCCAGCGCATCATCGAACGTACGGACACGCTGAGAGAACACGACATTGCTCGAAAGACTGGTATTGGAAACCGAACTGTAACGGAAATTCCGCTTCTGCAATATATTCCAAAGCGCATACACCTGCTTGTCTACGGCTCCTTTAGCCTTGCTTTGATAACCGAGAAAGCGATTCACAATGCGGGTATTCAACGCCTCACGAAGCAACTGATCGATCATCGGATTCTCTTCGTTGACGTAGGCGGCAAAGAAAATACCGGTATCATGAAACTTGGTCCCGTTCGCCACATAGCCCAACAGACATTCATTGACACTGCGCACGGAAAATGTACGCACCCGCTGTCCCAATTCTTTTCCGTTCATCTCCACTGTCACGGCAACGCTCACGGGTTCCGCCTGAAGGTTGTTCTTCAATGCTTCATAATTCCAGATTATATCCGGATAAATCGTATATTCCGTTCGTGGTTTGTTCAGAATAAACTCTGAGACGGAACGGGAGAAGAAAGGAGTTTCAGCCACCTCAATCCTTACCCGGCTATATGCCGCCCGCGACTTTACCCGAATGGCAATGCAGGATTTCGGATTTCCCAGACTGGTGGAATCCGACGGGATAATGACTTGCGCATCGGTTGTGGCTACGGAAAGAATAGCCGAAGGAAAGATATTTCCTCCTAAATCATCAACAATCTCAAAACCGGGATTGAACGTGGTATATTTAAAGACGGACACTCCGCCAAGCAGAAGCAGCAACACAATAACCGCGCCAATCACTTCGCGTCTATGTCGTTTCAAGTCAACTTTTATCATCGTTTGTAGTATCTATTAATCAAACATCTCTATCTTTTCTCGCTAACAAAGATAACAAATAGCAAACGTTTTTTCCTCTTATAGCCCGCAAAAACTTCGATATTTTATTCTATCCGCAGGATTGGGAGGAATGTAACAAGATTGTAATATCTGTTTCATCTGACCGTAACAAAGTATCCTCATCTTTGCATCAAATAAAATAAAAACGTAACTTTGTCATACTAATACATATAGCTTATGAATGAAACCCGTATTCTAGTTGTCGACGATGAAGAAGACCTCTGCGAGATTCTGAAATTCAATCTTGAAAATGAAGGTTACGAGGTGGATACCGCAAACTCCGCCGAAGAGGCTTTGAAGATGGATATTTGTAGTTATCAGCTAATTCTTCTCGATGTGATGATGGGGGAAATCTCCGGATTCAAAATGGCGAACATGCTGAAAAAGGACAAGAAAACGGCAAAAGTGCCTATCATCTTTATCACAGCCAAAGATACTGAGAACGACACCGTGACCGGCTTCAATCTAGGCGCGGATGATTATATCTCGAAGCCATTTTCGCTGCGGGAGGTCATTGCCCGTGTAAAAGCTGTATTGAGACGCACGGCTGCAGCGGAAACAGAAAGAGTTCCCGAACGGCTTACTTACCAGACGCTCGTCATTGATATCACGAAAAAGAAGGTAAGTATCGACGAAGAAGAAGTGCCGTTGACTAAAAAAGAATTTGAAATATTGCTTCTGTTGGTACAGAATAAAGGACGGGTATTTTCACGTGAAGATATTCTGGCCCGTATCTGGAGCGACGAGGTATATGTACTCGACCGTACTATTGACGTAAATATCACCCGTCTGCGCAAGAAGATAGGAATATACGGCAAGTGCATCGTCACTCGTCTCGGATATGGATACTGTTTTGAAGCGTAATAACTACTCCCTATGAATCTGCCTGTAACTCAAAAACATTTCCTCTCTTTCAGCCGAAAGCTTTTTCTCTCGGTCATTTCACTGTTTCTGGTATTTGCCGTTTGCTTTATCGCGTATCAGTATCAACGTGAGCGGGAATATAAGGTGGAATTGCTGAACACAAAATTACAGGATTACAACAGCCGGCTCTATGAACAGTTGAGCAGGCAATCGCCGGACAGTTCAATTATCACCGGTTATATCAACAACCATATTCTGGAAGATTTACGTGTAACTCTTATTGATATAGACGGAAATGTGCTTTACGACAGTTATTCGAACCACAACGGGCAGATGGAGAACCATTTAGACCGTCCGGAAGTACAAAAGGCGCTGAAACAGGGAAATGGATATGACGTACGGCGTACTTCCGAGACGACCGGTGTCCCCTATTTTTATTCGGCTACACGTTACAAAGATTATATTGTCCGTTCGGCTCTACCTTATAATGTCAGCCTCATCAACAATCTGAAAGCCGACCCGCACTATTTATGGTTTACGGTCATTGTGACTCTGTTGCTGATGATTATTTTCTATAAGTTCACGAATAAATTGGGAACTTCCATCAACCAGCTTCGCGAGTTCGCCATGCGTGCCGACCGGAACGAGCCTATCGAAATGGCTATGCAATCAGCTTTCCCACATAACGAACTGGGGGAAATATCACAACATATCATACAAATATACAAGCGGCTGCACGAGACCAAAGAGGCACTTTACATCGAACGTGAGAAATTGATCACCCATCTCCAGATCTCGCACGAAGGCTTAGGCGTATTCAACCACCGCAAAGAAGAGATTCTGGTAAATAACCTGTTCACACAATATGCCAACCTTATCTCAGACAAAAATCTGAGTTCTACGGAAGAAATCTTCTCCATCCCCGAATTGCAGCCCATCACCCGTTTCATTACAAAAAACAAGGAACGCAGTATCGGCAAAGAAGAGAAACGGATGTCATTGAACATAGACAAAAACGGACGTATCTTTGCCGTGGAATGCATTATCTTTCAAGATGACAGCTTTGAAATCTCCATCAATGACATCACTCAGGAAAAGGAGCAAGCACTTCTGAAAAAACAGCTGACACAGAACATTGCCCACGAATTGAAAACCCCTGTAAGCAGCATACAGGGATATCTGGAAACCATAGTAAACAACCCTACCCTGCCCCGTGAGAAAATCAATGCTTTTTTGGAGAGAAGCTATGCACAAAGTAACCGGCTGGCACATCTGTTACGGGATATCTCCGTACTTACCCGCATGGAAGAAGCTCCGAACATGATCGAGACAGAACCGGTAAACCTCACCACCATGATGCGGAATATCCTGAACGAAGTAACTTTGGAACTGGAAGAAAAGCAGATCACTGCCCACAATATGCTGCCTGAAAGACTGACCGTACAAGGCAATTCTTCCCTGCTATATTCCATCTTCCGGAATCTGACGGACAACGCCATTGCATACGCAGGAAGTCATATTTCCGTAACCATCCGCTGTTTCCGTGAAGACGAACGTTTTTATTATTTCAGTTTCTCGGACACAGGCGTAGGAGTAGATCCCGAACATCTAAGCCGTTTGTTCGAGCGTTTCTACCGGGTGGACAAAGGACGTTCACGCAAACTGGGCGGCACAGGCCTGGGACTGGCCATTGTGAAAAACGCTGTCATTCTGCATGGAGGAACCATTTTCGCCAAGAACACCCCCGGTGGAGGTCTGGAATTCATATTTACACTGAGTAAAGAATGAGAAGATGACAAGCACCTGTTTCTAAATTTTCTTCAAAATTTAAACAGGCTCCAAAAAATCAAGAAAGATAATTGTTTTCTTA
>OLZD01000976.1_pt1 | contig 8724 bp, 4 predicted proteins | sample 1673451 | NCBI WGS metagenome assembly OLZD01 (sample SAMEA103958112, study PRJEB25191) | human gut metagenome | biome: human-associated habitat [ENVO:00009003]; feature: intestine environment [ENVO:2100002]; material: feces | place: Germany | collected 2013/2015 | reverse complement strand
ACCGTCACCGGCATGGGAAGGGAGTCCCCAGAAGTAGATGTCTTTTGTGAACATCTGTCCTACATTAGCGGCACCGACAACTTTACCATCCAGAGTCGCTACTTCCGCATTACCCTTATTGGGACCTGCCACCTGGGCAAATATCCACAGGATAAGGATATAGAATACAGAGAAGAACACGCAAAATGCAAGTGTTATTTTAAGGGATTTGAATAATGTTTTCATTACTGTTTTTATTTATTGAAAGAATAAACTGACAATCATATCTATTAATTTAATTCCGATAAAGGGTGCAATGACACCGCCTAAGCCATAAATCAGCAAGTTGCGGCGAAGCAATGCACTGGCACCAATCGGTTTATACTGTACTCCTTTCAGTGCCAACGGAATCAATATAGGAATAATGATAGCGTTAAAAATTATAGCTGAAAGGATGGCTGACTCAGGACTATGCAGCCCCATGATATTCAGCGGTGCCAACTGAGGGATGGCTACCATAAACAAAGCGGGAATAATCGCAAAGTATTTAGCCACGTCATTTGCTATAGAGAACGTGGTCAATGTACCGCGCGTCATCAACAACTGTTTACCGATTTCCACAATTTCAATCAGCTTCGTAGGATCATTATCCAAGTCCACCATATTACCGGCTTCCTTTGCAGCCTGCGTACCGCTATTCATAGCAACGCCCACATTTGCCTGTGCCAATGCCGGAGCATCATTTGTACCGTCTCCCATCATTGCCACCAGTTTACCGGACTGCTGCTCTTTCTTGATATATTCCATCTTATCTTCCGGCTTAGCCTCAGCTATAAAATCATCCACACCAGCCTTTTCTGCGATATACTTTGCTGTCAGCGGATTATCTCCAGTCACCATCACCGTCTTCACTCCCATCTTACGAAGGCGTTCGAAACGTTCCTGAATACCTGGTTTGATAATATCCTGTAACTCAATGACACCGATCACTTTCTTGTTTACACATACTACCAACGGCGTACCACCATTACTGGAGATAGAAGAGATGACCTCTTCCACTTCTTTCGGGAATTCATTTCCTGCACCTTCCACCATCTTACGGATAGCGTCGAAAGCACCTTTACGAATTTGCGTTCCATCTGCCAGGTCTACTCCCGAACATTTGGTTTCAGCCGTAAATTTAATCATACGCGCTCCTGTTGTATTCAGGTTACGCATACGGATGCCCGACTCGCGTCCCAGTTCTACGATAGATTTACCTTCCGGCGTTTCATCGGACAAGGAAGACAACAGACAAGTCTCTACAAAATCGTGCAAATTGACACCCGGAGCCGTATGGAAATGAGTTGCTTTACGGTTACCGATGGTGATAGTACCTGTTTTATCCAGCAACAACGTATCAATATCACCGGCAGTCTCTACCGCTTTACCAGATTTAGTAATCACGTTGGCACGAAGCGCACGGTCCATACCGGCAATACCGATAGCAGAAAGAAGTCCACCGATAGTTGTCGGAATCAGACACACAAACAAAGAAATAAGCGAAGCAATGGTGATGACCGTATGACTATAGTCGGCAAACGGTTTCAAGGTAACACACACTATGACGAAAACAAGCGTAAAACCTGCCAGCAGAATAGTCAACGCAATCTCGTTCGGGGTTTTCTGACGGGAAGCACCTTCCACCAATGCAATCATCTTATCAAGGAAACTTTCTCCCGGTTGAGTAGTCACCAGTACCTTTATATGATCGGACAATACCTTCGTGCCACCCGTTACGGAACTCTTGTCGCCACCTGCCTCACGAATGACTGGAGCAGACTCGCCAGTGATAGCACTTTCATCAATAGAAGCCAAGCCTTCAATAATCTCACCATCGGAAGGAATTACGTCTCCGGCCTCACAAACAAACACATCTCCTTTCTTCAACTGTGAAGAACTGACAGTAACGATTTTATTACCTTCCACTTTCTTTGCCGGTGTCTCTTCACGAGTCTTACGCAAGCTGTCGGCCTGTGCTTTACCACGTGCTTCGGCAATAGCTTCGGCAAAATTGGCAAACAACAAGGTTACAAACAGAATGATAAACACGGCAATGTTGTAAGCAAACGAACCTTGTGAAGAATTTACAATGGAGTAGAGCGTTACGAGCAGCATGACCACTGTGGCCACTTCTACTGTAAACATAATCGGGTTCTTTATCATCATCCGTGGGTTCAGTTTCACGAATGACTGTTTCAAACTTTCTATAACTTGCTCCTTTGGAAACAAAGAAGCTGATTTATTATCTTTCATATCTTCTCTAATTCAGTATTACAAACTTAAATGTTCAGCAATTGTACTCAATGCATGTACCGGGAAGAATGACAGCGCAGCAATAATGAAGATAACCACAAATGTCATGACTCCGAAAGTCAATGTATCGGTCTTCAATGTGCCGGCACTTTCCGGAATGAATTTCTTCTGTGCCAGTAATCCGGCAATGGCAACCTGCCCGATGATAGGAATAAAACGGCTCAAAATCAGAACAATACCACACGTATAATTCCAGAAATAAGTATTATCTCCCAAACCTTCAAAACCGGAACCGTTATTGGCGGCACAAGAAGTGTACTCGTAAAGTTGCTCACTTAAACCGTGGAATCCCAAGTTGTTCAACCATCCACCTTCACTTTCCACAAAATCAGGGTGATGCACATAAATATAACTTGAGAGTGCTGTAAATACCAAAATGACAAACGGATGAAGCAGAGCTACAATCGTAGCGATTTTCATTTCGCGGGCTTCCACTTTCTTGCCGAGGAATTCCGGCGTACGTCCTACCATCAAACCGCTGATAAACACTGTAATGATAATAAATGTATAGTAATTCATCCATCCTACACCTACACCGCCAAACCAGGTGTTAATCTGCATATTCAGCATCTCCATCATTCCGGACAGCGGCATAGTAGAATCATGCATACCATTCACAGAACCATTAGAGGTTACAGTAGTTACAATACTCCATAATGCTGTTGCTCCGGCTCCCAAACGAACCTCTTTACCTTCCATCGCACCATTATCCTGCGCAATTCCCAATTCATCAATGCGTGGATTACCGCCCATTTCCTGACTGACATTAATACATACGCCTACCAGAAAAGCGAAAAGCATTACTCCGAATATACTGTAAGCCAACTTCTTTCTGCGGGTATAAAATCCCAGCGCAAGTACCATTGCCATCGGGATAATCAGAATAGACCAACATTCTACCATATTAGTAAGATATGTCGGATTCTCCAACGGATGAGAAGAGTTTACACCAAAATAACCACCACCATTTGTACCCAATTGTTTGATAGGAACAATCGCAGCCGTAGGACCTTGAGAAACCATTTGTTCCTGGCCTTCCATCGTAGTTACCTTCATCTTACCGTCAAATCCCATCGGGGTTCCTTGGAGAATCAGGATAAAACCTACAATCAGAGAAAGAGGCAATAAAATACGTGTACAGCTTATTACCAGAAATTGCCAGAAGTTACCAATTGTTTTGGTTGTTTTTGCAGCAATACTCTTCATAATACCTGCCATAGCAGCCATACCTGTTGCTGCGGTAATAAACTGGAAAAGCATGATGACGAACAGTTGAGTAAAATAAGTAAGTCCGCTTTCACCGCTATAGTGCTGCAAGTTACAGTTCACCATAAAACTGATACAGGTATTGAATGCCTGATCCGGAGTCTGCGGTCCGTTGCCGTCCGGATTTAAGGGCAACCATCCTTGTGAAACCAAGAGTACCATTCCCCAGAAAAACCAGAAAGCATTCAAAATCAACAATGCTTTCAGGAATTGTTTCCAGTTCATTTCTTCATTGGGGTCGATTCCACAAACTTTATAAATGACTCTTTCGATAGGAGCCATAAAATCAGACCAAGTCTTTTCTCCTCTGTAGACCTTGGCAATGTATTTTCCCAGTGGATAAGCCAGAATCACCATCAAGGCTATCTGAACAACCACGCCTAAAATTTCTGTATTCATATACTTTTTACCTTAAACTGTGTGTGTTACTTTAAAACTTTTCGGGTTTGACGAGCACGTACATCAAATAACCGAAGATCGCAATACCTAATACGAATAATGCTGTGTACATAATCAATTCTCCTTTTTCTTTAAATATTCTCAAACCAGTCTACACATTTCCAAAATAGCCAGAAACAAGCGAAACCGCTTAACAGGCAGAAAATAAATGATAGTGTTATTCCCATGTTTTTACCTTTTAAATGATTACTATTAATTTTCACTTGCCACTCTTTATGCCAAATGCGTGCCATAAAAAGCAGATAACAGATAATATATTAATATTCAAATAGATACGCATCATTAGATACTTTCTATCCATCCAACCTACCCTTCCATTTTGAAAAAAGAATTCTATTTTGAAAAGCTTTATACTTTTCCGGAATTTCAGAAGAGAAAAAATAAGCAAATTATCACTTTGAAAGGGGGATTTTCATTTTGAAAAGGTAAGAGAAGGAAATATAGCACTTATAAAACACTGATAATAAGAGATTAGCAACTAATACAAGTCTATTGGTATATGCTTTGCAAAGAGACAGACATGAAACTTTATATTATTGCAAACAGATTACCTGTCAAAGTAGCCGGCACAAACGGCAAATTCGCATTTTCGCGTAGCGAAGGCGGGCTGGCAACAGGTTTGGATTCTCTTCAGACTTCTTATGAGAAGCACTGGATAGGTTGGCCCGGAATATGTACCAATGAAGAAAAGGACCAACAGGAGATTAACGAGAAACTACAGGAAATGAATTTTCATCCGGTCTTCTTGTCGGAAAAGCAAATTGAAAATTATTACGAGGGATACAGTAACAGTACTATCTGGCCTTTGTGTCATTACTTTTATGCTTATACCTTATATAAGAACTGCTTTTGGCAAGCCTATCAACAAGTCAACCGTCTTTTCTGTGAGAAGATTTGCCGGCTGATACGTCCCGGCGACAAAGTATGGATACAGGATTATCAACTGATGCTACTTCCGGGAATGTTGAGGAAAATATATCCGGAACTCTGTATCGGATATTTCCATCATATCCCGTTCCCCTCCTACGAACTTTTTCGTATTCTGCCGGAGCGTGCCGAGATACTGAAAGGCTTATTGGGAGCAGACTTCATTGCTTTCCATACCCACGACTATATGCGTCACTTCATCAGTGCCGTAGAACGTGTATTACACCTCGACTTTAAACTGGATGAAGTGCAGATCAACAACCGAGTGACCAGAGTAGAGGCATTACCGATGGGAATCAACTATGAATCTTATCATAAGGCTTCGGAAAATAAAGAAGTACACCAAGCTATTGAACGTACCCGGAAACTTTTCGGCGAGCATAAACTCATCCTGTCAGTAGACAGACTGGACTATAGTAAAGGAATACTGCATCGTCTGCATGGCTTCGCCACCTTCCTCGAACATCATTCCGAATATCATGGCAAGGTCACATTAGCGATGGTCATCGTTCCTTCACGTGACCATGTAGGCAGCTATGCGGAACTAAAAACAAAGATCGACGAAGAAATCGGCTCTATCAACGGACGCTACTCCACAATGAACTGGACTCCCGTCTGTTATTTCTACCACGGCTTCTCGCTGGAAGAACTGACCGCCATATATTATGTAGCCGATATAGCCCTCGTCACTCCACTTCGGGATGGCATGAACCTGGTGGCTAAAGAATACGTAGCTACCAAGTGCGACAATCCGGGCGTACTTATCCTTAGCGAAATGGCAGGTGCCGCTGTAGAACTGACGGACGCTATCCAAATCAATCCGAACGATACGGAACAAATAGAGAATGCGATTTGCCAGGCACTTGAAATGCCGGAAGAGGAACAAAAGCAGCGCCTGCAACGTATGCAAAGTATTCTGTCTGTACAGACAGTCAACAAATGGGCAGCCGACTTTGTCAATGAACTGAACATGACGTGCATGAAAAACGATCTGTTACGAAAAAAACGCATCGTAGCTGCTACCATCGCACAAATCAAGTTAAAGTATAACCAGGCAAAACAACGCCTTGTTCTGCTGGATTACGATGGTACGCTGGCAGCTCTCAAATCACGTCCCGAAGATGCCCAACCTACACCAGAACTTATTTCTATTCTACAACAATTGGCTAGCGATCCCGCCAATCATATTGTAATCAATAGCGGGCGGGATCATTTTACATTAGAAAAATGGCTCGGTTCCCTTCCTATTTCTATGGCTGCCGAACATGGAGCTTTCTACAAAGAAAACGGAGTTTGGCATAAAAATATAAAGAAGATAGAATGGGGAGCGGGTATTCTTTCTATCCTACAACTGTTTGTAGACCGAACTCCCCACTCACATCTGGAAGTAAAAGAAACAACCCTGGCATGGCATTATCGTGAAAGTGACGCATGGCTCGGCACATTAAGAGCCCAACAACTTGTCAATGCACTGATCTCAATCTGCACCCGGCAGAAACTACAAATTCTGCAAGGGAATAAAGTGATCGAAATCAAATCGCCGGATTGCAATAAAGGCTCGGAGGTGGGACGTCTATTAGCCAACAGACATTACGATTTCGTAATAGCGATGGGAGACGACACAACAGATGAAGATATGTTTCAGGCATTACCCAAAAACGCTATTAGCATTAAAATAGGTAGCGTATCCGAAGCCGCCAACTATCATCTGTCTGCTCAATCCGACGTACTTCCATTCTTACAATCTTTACTAGGCAAACAAAAAACTGCCACAAAAGAAGGAAGTATTAAGAATCGCCTGACTTTCGCTTTCGACTTTCTCAAAGATCTATTAAAAACTCAATAAAAAGCAATCAATATGAATAATTTAAATTATGGAGTGATAGGTAACTGCCGTACAGCAGCCCTCATTTCGCAGAACGGAAATATCGAATGGCTCTGTTTTCCCGATTTCGATTCTCCTTCTATTTTTGCCAGTCTGCTCGACCGGGAGAAAGGGGGAGCTTTTGGATTCGAAGTTGCCGGAGACTATCGCATCACACAAAGTTATGTTCCGCACACCAATATCCTTTCTACCCAATTCTCCTCTGATGAAGGAGAATTTGTAGTGCTCGACTATATGCCCTGTTATCGTTCCAAAGACGAAACAGGACATTATTTGCCTGCCGAATTATATCGCTACATACATTGGATAAAAGGAAAACCGCGTTTCAAGATCAACTACCATCCGGCTCCAAACTATGCACAGGGACAAGTGATCCTAAATATAACTCCGCAGTATATAGAGTCCTACTGTTCCTCTGAAAATAAGGACAGACAATATTTATACGCTTCCCTGTCTCTTCAAGACATCAAAGAGAAAAAAGAAATCATTCTTGAGAAAGACGAATTTCTCTTGCTTTCCTATAATGAGAAAGTAATTCCAATTGACATAGAAAGGGAAAAAATAGAATATTGCCGTACGCTGGTATATTGGCTGAACTGGACAGACAGAAGTAAGAAATACATTCTATATAATGACGTAATCGAACGAAGTTTGTTGGTTCTGAAACTAATGTCCTATCACAACGGAGCCGTATTAGCAGCACTAACCACAAGTCTTCCGGAAGCTGTAGGAGAAGTCCGCAACTGGGATTATCGTTTTTGCTGGCTCCGGGATGCTTCTATGTCCATCGAAACCATGTTCCAGATCGGACACACTGGTGCAGCTAAACGTTTTATGAAATTTATCCAATCTACATTCGTTTCCAAACATGATTATCAAATTATGTATGGCATCCGGGGCGAGCACCAACTAACTGAAGTGATACTCGACCATTTATCCGGCTACAAACACTCCAAACCTGTACGAATAGGCAATGATGCGTACCACCAGAAACAAAACGACTCTTTTGGTTACCTGATGGACTTGATTTACCAATATTATCGTCTCATGCCCGGTACATTGGACGAAATTGAAGATATGTGGGAGATGGTAAAGAGCATTTTAGCAACCGTAGTAGAAAACTGGAAAAAAACAGATAAAGGGATTTGGGAAATTAGAGGGGAGGGACAACACTTTGTTTCTTCTAAAGTTATGTGCTGGGTAGCCCTAGATCGCGGAGCGAAAATTGCTCAAATGCTTAATAAATACAATTATAGCGAACGTTGGCAACTGGAAGCTGAAAAAATAAAGAAAGACGTAATGAAATACGGCTGGAATAAAGAACTTCAAAGTTTCACACAAACGTACGACAACCAAGCAATGGATTCTTCATTACTATTGATGGAACCTTATGGGTTTATAGAAGCTGATGATATACGCTATCATCAAACAGTGGAAGCTGTCAGGAAAGCTCTTTTTCATAAAGGACTTATGTATCGCTACAACAGCAAAGATGATTTCGGGTTGCCTACTTCTGCTTTTACGATTTGTACATTCTGGCTTATACGAGCACTGTTTGTCACCGGACATAAAGAAGAAGCGCGTTGTCTGTTTGACGAGGTTCTGAAATATTCCAATCACCTCGGATTGTTCAGTGAGGATATTGATTTCGAAACCAAAGAACAGTTGGGAAATTTCCCGCAGGCATATTCACATTTGGCATTAGTGAATACTGCTATCCTATTTGCGGAAGAAGAGAAGAGGTTATCTTTTATCCGCCCTTAAAAACAGCCCCTCTTGATTCATTGATGGATCTTTTTGCAAAGTACCAAACACAGAAAGCCCCTTGATTCGTTGTTGAATCAAGGGGCTTC
>OLZD01000956.1_pt1 | contig 8848 bp, 7 predicted proteins | sample 1673451 | NCBI WGS metagenome assembly OLZD01 (sample SAMEA103958112, study PRJEB25191) | human gut metagenome | biome: human-associated habitat [ENVO:00009003]; feature: intestine environment [ENVO:2100002]; material: feces | place: Germany | collected 2013/2015 | reverse complement strand
CACGTCGTCCACGAGCAAGACGCACTTCCCCCTGAACCGTTCGGGGTGGAACTCCAGATTGACGGTGCGGTCTCCGTTCCCGTGCGTTCCCTTGTATTGCGCCCGGTCATAAGCGACGGTTATCGCCCCGTACCCGTCGGCAACCCCCATTTCCGCCGAGAGCTTGCGGCAGAACGCCTCGTACCGGGTGCGGTGCTTCTCCCGTGTGGATGCCGGGACGGGAACCAGCACGGCACGGTGCCTGTTCTCCTGAATCGCCCGGATACAGCTGCCGGAATCAAGCCTGTACATGAAGCCCGCCAAGTTCCCGCTCTCGTACAAGCCCATGCCGATGGTCAGGCGGCTGTTGAAGTCGGTCTGGCTGACGATGTACCAGCCGCACCGGGCGAAATGCTCCTCGTAGCCGGAACGGGTTTCCAAAAGGAAATAGAACTTGCCGTCGTCCTCGAAACGGATGACGTACTCGCAGCGCAGGCGGCGTGCGATCTTGCCCAAGATGCGGCTCTCCTCCTCGATGACCGCAGGAGTGGCAAGGAAGGTGTATTGAGCGATAAAGACAGCCTCGTCCATAGTGATGATGTTTGGTCGGTTACAAATATGCGAAATGTCCGGCACACGGCAAGCGGAAAGGGCGGAAAATATGCGGAAGGGCGTGCGGATATGTAGAGCTTCTCCCTGCTTTTCACCGCCCGGAACGTGACAAGGCTACAAACGTGAAGCAAAACGAGGACAAGCGGTACGGTTTTGATACACGGACATATACAGACCGGTATATTTGCAGGGAAGTATAACAATAAAAACATATCGGGACAATGGAAATAGTAAGCATCGAGAGAAAGACCTTCGAGGAGATGAAGGAACGGTTCGGCAGCTTCTCGCAGCACGTGAGGGAGCTTTGCGCCCGCTACCGCCCGCCCGAAAAGATGAACTGGATGGACGGGGCGGACGTGTGCGAGAAACTGGGCATCAGCAAGCGGACATTGCAGACCTACCGTGACCGGGGGCTGCTGCCGTACAGCCAGATCAACCACAAGATTTACTACCGGACGGAGGACGTGGAGGCGTTCGTGGAAGCCATGAGCCGGGAAATGACGGAGGACGAGTGAGATGGAAGTGATCACAAGGGACACGGAAGAGGTACGGGCGTACTTCGAGGCACTGGAGGAAGGCATGAGGTACCTCGACACGGTAACGGCGCACTTCCGTCCGGCGATGAACGGCGAGGTCTATCTCACGGGCGAGGACGTGTGCAGGCTGCTGCACATCACGCCGAGAACGTTGCAGGACTACCGCACGCAACGGCTGATCCCGTACATATCGCTGCCGGGCAAGACGCTCTACCGCCAGTCGGATCTGCTGCGTATGCTGGAGGAGAACTACGTGGACATGCGCCCAAAGCGCAAACGGGGGAAAAGTCCAACATAAACGCACGGGGGTGTGCATCGGGAAATGCAGCAAAGGCAGGGACACCGCATCGGAAGTTCCTGCCTTTGCCGCATTCTGCACCGGGGAAAGGCGTCAAGCCGTTTCCCGGAGGGAGCGGCGCACCCGCTTCCCGTCCTGTTTCCTGTCCTTCTTCTCCAGCACGCTCCGCTGCATGGCGGCGAGGTTGCCGGAGATCGCCCGGAAATCGGAGCTTACCATCCTGTTGGTCACCTCGGCGTAGATCTGGGTCGTGGAAATGTGCTTGTGCCCGAGTATCTTGGAGAGCGCCTCGATGGTGCCGCCGTTGCAGAGATAGACGGTCGTGGCGAAGGTGTGGCGGCTTAGGTGAAAGCCGATCTCCTTGTGGATGCCGCAGGCTTTGGCTATCTGTTTGAGGTGGGTGTTGCACACGCTGTTGCTGGGCATGGGGAAGACAAGGTCGCTCCCGGCAAGCCCCCTGTACCTCTCTATCAGCTCCTTGGCAATCTCCATGAGGGGGACGTTGCTCGATACACGGGTCTTGGTGCGCCGGGTGATGATCCATTCCTCGCCGTCGAAGTCCATGCGCTGTATCTTGTCATGGGTGAGCGTCTTTATGTCAATGTAGCTAAGCCCGGTGAAACACCCGAAGAGGAACATGTCCCGCACGAGGTTGGTCTGTTTCTTGACGAACACGGCGTTAGCCAAGGTGCGCAGCTCCTCCTCCGTGAGATAGCCCCGGTCGGTCTCCTGCATTTCAAGGCTGTACTCGCCGAAGGGGTCGGTGCGGACGATGCCCCGCCGCCACGCCTTGTCGGTCAGGCTGAGCAGGGGCATGGTGTATATCCAGAGGGTGTTGGCACTCAGTCCTTTCTCCACCCGCAGGTACTTGTCGAAATCGGTGATGATCTCCTTGGTCAGCTCCTTGTAAGCCATGTCGGTGCGCTTCTTCTTCTCCCAAAGGAAGGTCTTGAAATGGTTGTAAACAGCCAGATACTTGTTGTAGGTGGACTTGGCTCGCTGCCCTTTCTCCACCATCGCCCCGAACTCCCGGTTCATGTTCCCGAAATCTTTGAGGATGCAGTTCTCCATCACGCCGACACCGAGGAAGGCGTTGCGCAATTTCTCGGCGGTGACGAAATCCTCTTCCCGGAGGATGCGGTGGTAGTGGTTGGTGAGCCGGGCGGAGACCTCCTTCAGTTGCCCGTTTATCTCGTTTGCCTCGGCGGACTTGCCTTTCGCCTTGCCGTTCTCCCAGAGGTCGGGAGTGACGAACAGCTTGGTTCCCACTGCCTTGTCATCCCCGTCAACGGAGATTTTCACCATGATGGGGGCTTTCCCGTCCCGGTTTCTCACTGCGGATCTCTTGATGTAGAACGAGGTCGCAAACGTACTTCTCTTTGTTTCCATAACTCTAAAATTTTCGTTTCTAAAGGTAGTTACTTATTTCTTACCAAGAGCTATGCAAAACAAGGCAAAGCGATGAAACAGAACTCGTTATGCCGCATATACCCCGTTTCGGAACCGGTAGCTGTTTAGTAGCCGAACTTTGTCCGAAAGGGGTGTTTTCAGGCTTTTTATGCCGAAGCCTGCTTCAACCCGCCCTGCATACAAGATGCTGACCTGCATTTATTTATGTAGAACTTTGCTTTTCTTTGCGCCTTATACCAATTTTTATAATAAAAAGAGTCGGTTTGTAGCCCTGCTCACAAAGCAAGTGAACAACCACCGAACTATCAACACCTCCCGATAACAATGCAGCTATATTCATGAAATTACCGTTTATTAATCACTTATTCTATTTTACTAATGCCTATTGATAATTTTGGAAGCACAAAGATAACGCAGGATTCTCTAACAGCCAATCACACATTAAAGGCATTTTTATACCATAAATGTGGTAGATAAGCAAAGTATTTCCTACATTTGCAACGTGAAAAGCTTTTTATGATGACGAAATTAAGAAAGATAATCCTTATACCCGCCCTGACCATCGTATCTCTCAGTGGCTTCTTCTCCTGTGGTGTTGACCGCTGGCCGGAGTATGCCCACCAAACAGCATTGGATACATGGATATTAGACATCATGCAACAGAACTATCTATGGTATCAGGAGCTACCTTCCTATGATGATGTAAATTTATTTGTAGAACCTGCCTCTTTCCTGTCTAAAGTGAAATCGAAGCAGGATAGTTATTCATTTGTAGACTCTGTTATGGCAACCCCATTGCCCACATATGGATTTGATTATTCATTAGTTAGAAATCCGGATATTGACACTGCCTACAACGCTTTGATTACTTACGTTATTCCAGGTTCCCCTGCCGCACAGGCGGGTTTAGAACGCGGTGATTGGATCATGAAAGTAGACACTTCCTACATTAGTAAGAAATATGAGACATATTTATTGCAAGGAACTAAAGCCGTAAAACTGACTTTGGGCGAGTGGAAAGAGGTGGAAATAGAAGATGAAGAAGACGGAAATGAGGGAGGTGACGGAGAAGATGAAGGACCGACGATGGAATATAGAGTTGTTCCAATAGATGACCCCGTTGAAATGCCTGCAGCACAGATAGTAGAAGACAATCCCGTACATAAATATGAGATTATTGAGTCGCCGGTCAAAAAGATAAGGGTAGGCTATCTCATGTACAATAGCTTCACAGCCGGTACAAAAGCCGAACCGGAAAAATACAACAATGAATTACGCAGTGTCTCGCAAAAGTTTAAGGAAGCAGGCGTACAAGCTGTTATTCTTGACCTTCGTTACAATGAGGGAGGTTCAATGGATTGTGTTCAGTTGTTAGGTACTATTCTGACCTCAGCCGACCGTTTAGGAGAGCCAATGGCTTATCTTGAATATAATGATAAAAATACGGATAAAGACGCCACTATTCTGTTCGGTACAGATAGGGAGATCAATTTAAACTTACACAGTTTAATCGCCATTACCAGCGGAACGACAATGGGAGCACCGGAAATGCTCATTAGAAGTCTTTTTTTAGAGGATACATATCCCATTGCTACTGTAGGCAGTTCGACGAAGGGACAAAATGTAGCAACAGAACAGTTTATTAATGAAGAATTTCTATGGTCGGTCAACCCGGTAGTATGTACAGTTTACAATTCCCAACACGATACTTATGGTGCCATTTCTCCAGCTACCGATTTAAAAGTCAGTGAAACCACAATAGATGGGAGTACAAATTACAGTGAATTCCTACCATTCGGTACATTCGACAAGGATGGTAAAAGTGAAAGATTGCTGAAGATCGCCATAGGAGTATTGGACGGTACATATCCGCCTAAAGATGACGAAACTCCAGAAGAAAGTACACCACAGACTCGCTTCAAGGTCGAAAAGAGTGTAAGCAGTCCAGCCAGCCGACGTTTTAGCAGTAAAGGGCTAAGGCTTTAATAACATTTAAAATGAAAAAAGTAGTTCTACTATTTATCACCACTATTCTACTTTTCAGTTGTTCCGACGATGATGAGAAAGAGAAGACGTGGAATGAGATTAATATACCTGTTCCGACAATGTCTAAAATGGTAATGACCGAAGTTGAAGAGACATATATGACCACCTCCACTGCTATCAACACTATAAAGAATGAGTATGCATATACGGATAATAAGCTCACATCCTATACCAATACACAGTCAATCAGCATTGGTGAGGAAATTGTACAGGAACTTTCTCATCAGGTAACTTTACAATATGAGAACAACCTTGTCACCATGATAGATAGTGAAGATAACAAATGGATATATACATTGAATGAACAAGGTTATGCAACTCAATGTACATACACGACCATTTCCCAAATACGCCAATATAATTTTACATATACAGACGGATACTTAACTCAACTGCATGAAAATATTACATCTATAAATGGTACACTACAGCCCGAAAACGCTTCCCATACCCTGTCGCTTGTTTATCAATACGGAGAGCTGATCAGTGTTACTTCCCCGTCACTGACAAATGAATCTTTCACTGATTACGGAGAAAATAAAATAATGTATGAAGCCGGAGAAACAATCAATTACTATCGCCTGCCCTGTTTGGATTTATTAGAAACTTATCCGCTTTCATTCCACCAATGCGCCCTATTTGCCGGAATCTTAGGCAAGCCGACACAACATCTGGTAGCCCGCTCCACTCCTGAAAACAATAATAATGAATATACTACTTATTCTTATACATTCGACAACGAAGGAAAACCTACGAGCATTTATAGCCGCACACATTATTCCAATAAGATCAATACTCAGAACATATCAATTGCCATTGAATAAGGAGCCCCATTGGGCTCCTAAAAAGATAACTGTGACAAAGAAGCGGCACAATCATGGCACTAATATAATGCGCCAATCATATCAATACAATTTATTTCTTGAAAAACTTATCGAAGAAAAGTATCTGATAGTCAATAGAGTTATTCCAATACTGTCCGTTATGCGCTCCCGGACGGGTAATAAAATCATGGTCAATCTTTTTCTCCAACAAACGATGGTGTAAATTCTGATTCACCTTCAGGAAGAAATCGCTCTCACCACAATCGATTATAATGGCTAAATCTCCATTTTCAAGACCATCGATCAGATTGATAACAGTATGATTATCCCACACTTCTTTATTTGAATCATAATCTCCTAACTGCTTGGACATTTCCCAGTTCTTCGGGAAAGGACGGATATCCATTCCACCACTTGTCGTTCCAGCACCGCCAAATATATCTTTATGACGGATCGCATTCCACATTGCTCCATGTCCACCCATACTCAATCCGGTAATGGCACGTCCTTTCCGATCAGCAATCGTTTTATAATGCTCGTCAATATACTTAACCAACTCCGATGAAATGAACGTCTCGTAACGATATGACGGATTGAGCGGACTATCCCAGTACCAGCTATTTTTCCCATCAGGACAAACAAAAATCATTCCCTTTTCATCCGCTATTTGTGGAAGATTCGGTTTTATTCCAATCCATGTTTTGGCATTTCCTCCGTAGCCGTGTAGCAGATAAAGAACGGGGCAAGCTAGCGCTTTTTTCCCCAATGCTACATCTGGAGTTACTACCACCACCTTCACATCCTTATTCATGGAAGGACTTTTAATCAATAAGGTATCTACTCTGGCAGCAAAAGAGAGAGCTGCCCAACCAAGAAAAAGAGTAATTAACAGAAGTTTTTTCATTGTGTATTATTTTATTTTAATATATAATTCTTCCGTGTCTTCTGAACAATGTGTGCCTTCATCGCATCATTGCCAGTAATCAAATTTACATTTTCATCAAAGAATCTGTCTAATAGGTCTCACAAAAATAGAACTTATAAACGAGAAATAAAACAATTTAATTATTTTTGCACCACTAAACTCTAATTGTATGAAGCGACTTCTTACCTTTTTCTTTTTTTGCAGTTTTCTGCTTCTCCTGATTCAAGCTCAACCTGTGCATCAGATAAAAGGAACAGTAATAGACAAAAACAGCCGTCAACCATTAGAGTTTATCAATGTAACGGTCATCGGACTGAATAAAGGTGGCGTAACCAATGCAGAAGGACACTTTACAATAGAGCAGGTACCTCCCGGTATCTATCGTTTACAAGCAACAGCTATCGGCTACAAAAGTGTCACTACGCCTGAATATATCTTGTCCACCAGGAATTTAAATATCTCGATAGAGATGGAAGAGAACCTGACGGAGCTCGAAGGCATTACTGTCACTGCTTCCCCTTTTCGGCGTGATTTGGAAAGCCCTGTCAGCCTGCGTATCATAGGACTACAAGAAATAGAAAAGAGTCCGGGAGCCAACCGGGACATCTCACGAATCGTACAGTCTTATCCCGGAGTTGCCTTTTCACCAATAGGCTACCGCAACGACTTGATTGTACGTGGCGGTTCCCCTTCTGAAAACCGTTTTTATCTGGACGGAATAGAAATTCCCAACATCAACCATTTCAGCACGCAAGGAGCTTCCGGTGGTCCCGTAGGTATCCTCAATGCCGACTTGATACGTGAAGTCAATTTTTATACCGGTGCTTTTCCTACAGATAAAGGGAATGCACTCAGTTCTGTCCTAGATTTCAAATTACGTGACGGAGATATGGAACGCAACTCGCTGAAAGCAACTCTTGGAGCTTCTGAAGTCTCCCTTGCTTCCAACGGGCATATCGGGGAAAAAACTTCTTATCTGGTATCCGTACGCCAATCCTATCTGCAATTCCTTTTTGATATGCTTGACCTCCCTTTCTTGCCGACCTTCACAGACGTACAGTTCAAATTGAAAACCAGGTTCGACAAACAAAATGAACTGACTATTTTAGGATTGGGAGGAATCGACAATATGCGCTTGAACACAAAAGCGGATAGTGAAGACAACGAATACATTCTCAGCTACCTGCCTAAGATCAAGCAGGAGACGTTTACATTGGGCTCTGTTTACCGACACTACGCAGGAGCACATGTACAATCAATAGTCGTCAGCCACAGTTATCTGAACAACCGTAACACGAAATACCGCCAGAATGACGAAAGTGTTCCGGACAATCTAATGCTTCGCCTCCGTTCTACCGAACAAGAAACGAAGTTCCGTTTCGAGAACAAATCCTCTATCCGAAACTGGAAAATCAATCTTGGAGTGAACTTAGATTATAGCCAATACTCTAATACAACTTTTCAAAAGATATATACGAATCAGGCACAAATATTCGACTATCACACCTATCTGGATATTTTACGATGGGGAATTTTCGGTACTGTCAATTATTCTTCAATGGATGAACGTTTCACTGCTTCTTTAGGGTTACGGGCCGATGCCAATAACTATTCATCGGCAATGAAATCCCTCTCCGACCAATTATCACCCCGTATATCACTTTCTTACCAGTTAACCGATCACTGGTTTGTAAGCGGCAATGCCGGACTTTATTATCAGCTTCCTCCATATACAGCGCTTGGATTTAAAAACAATCATGGAGCATACGCCAACAAATACAACCTCCGCTATATGAAAGTCAGTCAGGAAAGTTTGGGAGTCAGTTGGCGGAAAGGAGATACTTTTGAAGTTTCCATTGAAGGATTCTACAAAGATTATGATAAGATCCCTCTTTCCGTAGCGGACGGGATTCCTCTTAACTGCAAAGGAAATGATTATGGAGTAGTCGGTAATGAGTTACTTACTTCCACTGCACAAGGGCGCTCCTACGGTGCGGAGATTTTGGTGAAGTGGCTTATTGCCAAGAAACTGAATCTGGCTTCTTCCTTTACCTTGTTCAAGAGTGAATATCGCAACGATAAAGAAAGCGAATACATCGCCTCCGCGTGGGACAACCGCTATATATTCAATCTGCGAGGAACGTATAATCTTCCGCATCAATGGAGTTTCGGCATGAAGGTAAGCTGCATCGGCGGTGCTCCGTACACTCCTTATGAC
>OLZD01000914.1_pt1 | contig 9092 bp, 6 predicted proteins | sample 1673451 | NCBI WGS metagenome assembly OLZD01 (sample SAMEA103958112, study PRJEB25191) | human gut metagenome | biome: human-associated habitat [ENVO:00009003]; feature: intestine environment [ENVO:2100002]; material: feces | place: Germany | collected 2013/2015 | reverse complement strand
AAGTTGGTTTTTACTGCTGTTCTTTTTGCCGGTTGTATTTTTTCAACAGTTTTTGCAAATGCACAGACAGGTAACATGGTGTTGTTGGCTATCAATATCAAAGAGGGAAGCTGGCTGAAGGTCTTTCTTTATCTCATGCCTATACTGTCCTTTATGCTTGGCGTGCTGATAGTGGAAGCTGTGAAGCTGAAATTCAATGAACACCCGAGGATACATTGGCATAGGATCATAATCGGCGTGGAGCTTGTGGTGCTTACTATTGTGGGATTTATCCCTGCCGGTACGCTTAACACATTGGCGAATATCCTAGTTTCTTTTACCTGTGCAATGCAGGTCGAGGGCTTTAGGAAAATGGACGGAAAGCCTTTCGCTACCACGATGTGTACTGGCAATCTTAGAAGCGGTACGGATAATCTGTTTCAGTATTTGAAAACTAAGGATAAGCAAAAGCTTGGTAATGCAATGCAGTATTATGGCATAATCCTTTGCTTTATAGGTGGAGCGGCAGTGGGTGCATTTGTCACAGAATTGCTTGAAACTAAAGCGGTGTTTGTTGCTTTGACAGGTCTTGTTATCGCACTCTGCATTTTAAGAAGCGACGACGATAAATTAGCAGAAGGTAAGTGACGATCACCGACAAGCTTCAAGACAAAAAATATCTTACAAAAGCAAATATCAAGGAGGCAATGTGAAATGGTATATACTGTAACATTCAATCCTGCTATCGACTATGTTGTTCATACAGGGGAGATGAAGCTTGGGTCTACCAACCGCTCAGATAGGGAAGAGATGTATTTCGGCGGTAAGGGTATAAATGTGTCTATAGTTCTTAGAGAGCTGGACATTCAGTCAAAGGCGCTTGGCTTCACTGCAGGCTTCACAGGTGAAGCTATCGAGAACGGACTAGCGGAAATGGGAATTGATACAGATTTTGTTCATCTCAAAAAAGGTAATTCCCGTATAAATGTGAAAATAAAATCTGCTGAGGAAACAGAACTGAATGGTCAGGGTCCTGATATAGATGATGAGGCTGTGAATAAGCTTTTTGCAAAGCTTGATAAGCTTCAGGACGGAGATACGCTTATACTCGCAGGAAGCATACCTGCCTCGCTGCCTTCAGATATCTATGAGAAGATACTCGAAAGGCTCGCGCACAAGAATATCAGAACAGTAGTGGACGCAACAAAAGACCTGCTTCTCAATGTGCTTAAATATAAACCTTTCCTTATCAAGCCTAACAACCACGAGCTTGGCGAGATGTTCGGAGTGACACTCACTAATGATGAGGAGATAGAAAAATACGCACGTAAGCTAAAAGAAATGGGTGCTGTGAACGTGCTTATCTCAATGGCAGGGGACGGCGCAATGCTTATTGACGAAAACGGTGAAATACATCGCTGTGGAGTATGTAATGGTAAGGTGAAAAATTCCGTTGGTGCAGGCGATTCAATGGTGGCAGGCTTTATCGCAGGCTGTGAAAACGGCGACTATGAATATGCACTTAAACTTGGTACAGCGTCCGGCGGAGCAACGGCATTTTCCGACGGACTTGCAGAAAAGAAAACTATAGACGAGCTTATGAAGCAGTTAGCTTAAACCGAAAAAGGAGGAAAAGAATATGAGAATAGTTGACTTATTAAATAAGGACAGCATTCTTTTAAACGGTGCACCGAAAAGCAAGACAGAGGCTATAGATATGCTGGTCGATCTTCAGATGAAGAGCGGCAACATATCCGACAGAGAGATATATAAGCAGGGCATTTTAGCCCGTGAGGAAAAAGGCTCGACAGCGGTAGGAGAGGGCATAGCGATCCCCCACGCAAAGAGCAGTGCGGTAAAAGCCCCCTCGCTTGCGGCTATGACCGTGCCGGGCGGCGTTGATTACGAAGCGCTTGACGATGAGCCGTCAGACGTGCTGTTTATGATAGCCGCACCCGATACAGAGGCAGACGTTCATCTTGAGGTGCTTTCACGTCTTATGACTCTGCTTATGGACGAGGATTTCAGAGCAAAGCTCCTTTCGGCAAAGGATACAGACGAGTTCTTATCGGTAATCGACACCGCCGAAAAGGCAAAGTATCCCGATGAACCGACAGCTAAGGAAGTACCCGAAAACGCCGACAGGATAAAGGTGCTTGCAGTTACCGCCTGTCCTACAGGTATAGCACATACCTATATGGCGGCAGAGGCACTCGAAAAGGCAGGCAAGAAGCTCGGTATTTCTATCAAGGTCGAAACAAACGGCTCAGGCGGAGCAAAGAACGTTCTTACCGATAAGGAAATAGCAGAGTGCGACGGTATCATCATAGCGGCTGACAAGTCGGTCGAGATGGCTCGCTTTAACGGTAAAAAGGTGCTTTCGACAAAGGTTTCCGACGGTATAAAGATTCCTGAGGAACTTATCGGAAGAATAGAAAAGGGCGACGCTCCTGTTTATCATCACGAGGGCGGAGCGGCAAGCTCATCTTCATCTTCGGCAAACGAGAGCTTCGGCAGAAAGATATACAAGCATCTGATGAACGGCGTATCAAATATGCTCCCGTTCACCGTTGCAGGCGGTATCTTCATAGCGCTTGCATTCCTTATAGATACGCTGATGGGCGTACAGCCGGGCGACAATTTCGGTACTGTAACTCCCGTAGCGGCATTCTTCAAGACAATAGGCGGTTACGCTTTCAACTTTATGATACCCGTACTTGCAGGCTATATCGGTAAGAGTATAGCAGACAGACCCGGCTTCCTTGTAGGACTTGTCGGCGGATATCTTGCAACTACAGGCTCGACCTTCGTCAAGATAGGCGGCGATGTTCCCTCAGGCTTCCTCGGCGCACTCTTTGCAGGCTTTGTCGGCGGATTTATTATGCTCGGACTTGAAAAGCTCTGCGACAAGATGCCAAAAGCCCTTAACGGTATCAAGCCCGTTCTCATTTATCCTCTCGCAGGTCTTGGCATCATAGCTGTAGTAATGTGTGCGATAAATCCCTTTATGGGCATCATCAACACTGCGATAGCCGATTTCCTGAACCATATGGGCGCAGAGAGCAAGATATTCCTCGGTGTTATACTCGGCGCTATGATGTCTATAGATATGGGCGGACCGTTCAATAAGGCGGCTTATGTATTCGGTACTGCGGCAATAGCAACAGGCGGCTACGATATAATGGCGGCAGTTATGATAGGCGGTATGGTTCCTCCTATTGCAATAGCACTTTCAACAACCTTCTTCAAGAGCAGATGGACAGAAGAAGAACGCAAGAACGGCCCTGTAAACTATATTATGGGATTTAGCTTCGTCACAGAGGGCGCAATTCCTTATGCGGCGGCAGACCCGCTCAGAGTTATTCCGGCTTGTATAGTAGGCTCAGGCGTTGCAGGCGGTCTTTCAATGGCATTCGGTTGCACGCTTATGGCACCGCACGGCGGCATCTTCGTATTCGCTGTTGTAGGCAACTGGCCTATGTACCTTGTATCCCTTGCAGTAGGCGCTGTAGTATCAATGTTACTGCTGGCACTGCTTAAAAAGAAGAAAACGGTAAAAGAACCCGAAACAAAAAACGTTAAGTAAATAAAAAGGAGCGTATCACAATGGTAACAAAGACAGTAACAGTAGTAAACGAGCAGGGACTTCATATGAGACCCGCAGGACAGCTTGCCACAGAAATGAAGAAATTCCCCGGTTGCACGATAACTATCGCAAGCGGCGATAAGACAGCAAAGGCAACAGCCGTAATGCAGATAATGGCGGCAGGCCTCAAGAAAGGCTCAATCGTTGAGATCACCGCAGACGGCGATAACGAGCAGGCGGCACTTGACAAGGCTGTAGAGCTTTTTGAAAGCGGCTTCGGCGAATAACAGACATTTAACCGGCGGTCAGAAATATGCAAGTAAGCGTTTTTGCACTGACTGAAATGCAAGCACATTTATCAGTAGTGGAGGGGCTTGCCCCTCCACTAAACAGATGAGTATTTTTGATTGTTTCGGATGTCAAAAATAACACCAAAGGGGGAGCAATAATGAAGAAATATCTTGGCAAAGGCGTATACGGCGCAGTGGCAATAGGAAAAATATCCGTGTTCAAAAAGTGCGATGCGGCAGTAACACGCATACACGTTGAAGATACCGAAAAGGAAAAGCAGAGAGTAAAAGCGGCAAAGGAGCTTGCCGCAAAACAGCTTACCGAAATTCACGAAAAAGCGCTCAGAGAGGTCGGAGAAACTCACGCACAGATATTCGAGATTCATCTGATGATGCTTGACGATGACGATTACAACGAGTCTATCGAAAACATAATAGATACCCAGTCAGTAAATGCCGAATATGCGGTAGCGCTTACATCGGATAACTTTGCAGGAATGTTCTCATCTATGGACGATGCCTATATGCAGGCAAGAGCCGCAGATGTAAGAGATATTTCCAACCGCATTATTGCAAACCTGACAGGTGCAAATACCGACAGCACCACAGCCGATGAGAAGTCGATTGTCTGTGCGGACGATCTTGCGCCGAGCGAAACCGTTTCGCTTGATAAGGACAAGGTGCTTGCGTTCGTTACAGCTCACGGCTCGTCAAATTCGCATACGGCAATTCTCGCAAGAAATATGAATATTCCTGCCGTTATCGGAGTGGGCGACAGCTTTTTAAGCGAGATAAACGAGGGCGATACAGCCATAGTAGACGGCTTTACGGGCGAGATTATAGTTTCTCCCGATGAACAGACCTTAAAAACCTATACCGATAAGCAAAAGCGTGACGAGGAGCAGAAAAAACTCCTGCAGGAGCTTAAGGGCAAGGAGAATATAACCCTTGACGGCACTAAGATAAACGTGTTTGCAAATATCAGCGGCATTGACAATATAGGCGCTGTACTGCTGAACGATGCCGGCGGAATAGGACTTTTCAGAAGCGAATTTCTGTACCTTGAAAATTCCGATTTCCCGACGGAAGAACAGCAGTTCCACGCTTATAAGCGTGTGCTTGAAAGCATGGCGGGAAAGAAAGTAATAATAAGAACGCTTGACATAGGCGCAGATAAGCAGGTGGACTATTTCGGACTGAAAAAGGAAGAAAACCCCGCACTCGGACTTCGTGCCATCCGCATCTGCCTTACCCGCCCGGAGATATTCAGAACACAGCTCAGAGCCTTGTTCAGAGCGTCCGTTTACGGCAATCTCGGCATAATGTTCCCTATGATAACATCGGTGAGCGAGGTCGAACGTATCAAAGCAATCTGCGAGGAGGTAAAAGCGGAGCTTAAGTCTGAGGGCATCGAGTATTCCGACAAGACCGAGATAGGTATTATGATAGAAACTCCTGCGGCGGCGATAATCAGCGATCGCTTAGCCCCTATGGTAGACTTCTTCAGCGTAGGCACAAACGATCTCACACAGTACACGCTTGCCTGCGACCGACAGAATCCCGATGCGGAGGAATTTGTCGATACTCACCACGAGGCTATTCTCCGCCTTATCGAAATGAGCGCACGAAACGCCCATAAGAACGGTGCGTGGATAGGAATATGCGGCGAGCTTGCGGCAGATACCACCCTTACAGAAACATTCTTACGCATGGGCATTGACGAGCTTTCGGTTTCCCCGACATTTGTACTGAAGGTCCGTGACGCAGTAAGAAAAACCGATCTGTCGAAATAACAGCTAAAGTTGAAACTCCCTTATAAAAATTACAGCAGTTGCGCCTTCTCCCTTGCGTGAACTGCTGTAATTTTTTTGGATATTGTGCAAACAGACGGTCGTTGCATCTGTTTAAAAAAATGTCCGACTTATTTACAACCGCGCTGTCATCGGATATCTGTAATTCAGTGTAATTTTGCACAATTTTCTCCCGTAAACCGTCGAAAACTATCGTTAAAAACAGTAACGGTTAGCAAGTTACAACTTATTGACAAATAAAAAGTATGGTGTTATACTAAATAAAAACAAATAGTTACGTCTGTGTAAACAGATTTCAAAGGCAGTTTAAAGCGCCGACGGAATAGCATAGCAGAACATACCTGCCGTCATAACGTTTTATTATGAAAATACAGTTAGTCAAGGCTTACTGTGTACGCTTTAATGCCTGAACAAGGTGCACAGACGGCTCTGTAAAGAGCGATGATATAAGGAGGTCCAATTATGAACTGGGTAAAATTAGGCATATTTGCAGGCGGTGTAGCGTTCGGCTCTGTAGGATTGAAGCTTCTCGGCAGTAAGGACGCAAAGAAGGTATATGCACAGGTTACAGCGGCAACTCTTCGCGCTAAGGAATCGGTTATGAAGACCGTTACGAACGTAAAAGAAAACGCAGGCGACATTCTCGCCGACGCTAAGGATATTAACGAAAAGCGTGACGCTAAGAATGCTGTTATCGAAGACGAATGTGAATGTGACTGCGGTTGCGAAGCCGTTTCGGAAGAAGCGTAAGAATTGATAGAAAGCCGACGGTACGCTTAGTTTGCCGTCGGTTTTTTATATGGAGATGACCGAAAATGAAATGTAAAATACTTCACGAGTCCAAAGGCAGACTGCGTGTGCATCTTTTCTGCGGAAAAATGTCGCTCGACAATGCCGACGTGCTTGAATATTACCTCCGTGCCGTAAACGGCGTTACCGATGTTTCGGTATATGACCGTACCTGCGATGCGGTTATAGTATTCACCGACAGAAAAGCGGTGCTTAAAGCGCTTGCCGCATTTGTCTTTGAAAAGGCTCAGAAGATGGACTTAGTGCCCGATCATACATCGAGAAAGCTCAACCGTGAGTTTGAGGACAAGCTTGTTATGACGGTTGTGGCACGGTTTATATCAAAAACATTTATCCCTGCTCCGATAAGAGCGTTCATCACTGTAATAAGGTCATGGAAATATATAAAGCACGGACTTAAAGCGCTTCTCAGCGGCAAACTGTCCGTAGCCGTACTTGACGCCACTGCGGTGACCGTATCGCTCCTGAGAGGCGACTTCAAGACCGCAGCATCTGTAATGTTCATGCTTAATATCGGTGAGATACTTGAGGACTGGACGCATAAGAAGTCGGTAGCCGATCTTGCAGGCGCAATGTCGCTGAACGTTGAAAACGTATGGGTAAAGACAGGCGACACCGAAACGCTGATATCCATAAACGATGTGCGTGAGGGCGATCTGGTTGTAGTCCGCACGGGCAACATGATACCGCTTGACGGTAAGGTTGCAGGCGGAGAAGCTACGGTAAATCAGGCGTCTATCACAGGCGAATCTCTCCCCGTCAGAAAGAGCGAGGGAAGTTACGTCTATGCAGGTACTGTAGTAGAAGAGGGCGAATGTGTCGTATGCGTTGATAAAGCTCTCGGCGGCGGAAGATATGACCGTATAGTAAAGATGATAGAGCAGTCCGAAAAACTCAAATCATCTTCTGAGGATAAAGCGTCAAGGCTTGCAGACAGACTTGTTCCATATACGCTCGGAGGAACGATACTTACTTATCTTCTGACCCGTAACGTAACCAAGATGCTGGCTGTGCTTATGGTCGACTTCTCGTGTGCGCTGAAGCTATCAATGCCTATAGCCGTACTTTCGGCAATGCGTGAGTGCAGTAACTATAAGATAAGCGTAAAGGGCGGCAAGTTTCTTGAAGCCGTGTCCGAAGCCGACACTATCGTGTTCGATAAGACAGGAACGCTTACCTATGCCGCACCTACAGTTGAAAAGGTAATTTCTTTCGGTAACAGAGATGCAGACGAGATGCTGCGTCTTGCGGCTTGTCTTGAAGAGCATTATCCTCACTCAATGGCAAATGCCGTAGTAGCCGCCGCAAAGGAAAAAGGGCTCAGCCACGAAGAATATCATTCAAGCGTTGAATATGTCGTAGCACATGGCATATCCAGTATGGTTGAGAACAAGAAGGTTATAATCGGCAGCGCTCACTTTGTATTTGAAGATGAGGGCTGTGTAGTACCCGAGGGTGACGAGGAGCTTTTCAATTCGTTGTCGGGCGAATATTCTCACCTGTATCTTGCCATATCCGGTGTGCTTGCCGCAGTAATCTGCATATCAGACCCGCTGAGAGCTGAAGCGGCAGACGCTATAAAGGCGCTCCACGACTGCGGTATAAGCAAGATAGTTATGATGACGGGCGATAACGAGCAGACCGCAAAGGCGGTAGCGGCAAAGGTCGGCGTTGATGAATTCCACGCAGGTGTTCTCCCCGAGGATAAGGCTAATTTCATAAAGCGTGAACACGAAAAGGGCAGAAAGGTCATAATGATAGGCGACGGAGTAAACGATTCTCCCGCACTGTCCGAAGCCGACGCAGGTATTGCCATAAATACCGGAGCCGCCATAGCAAAGGAGATTGCCGACATCACGGTATCGTCCGAAGACCTTTATATGCTGGTAACCCTCAGAAAAATAAGTTCCGCACTTATGAAAAGGATTCACCACAATTACCGCTTTATCGTATCGTTCAATCTTATGCTGATACTACTCGGTGTGGGCGGAATAATCCAGCCGACTACCTCGGCACTGTTCCACAACGCTTCCACACTTGCAATCAGCCTTAAGAGTATGACCAACCTGCTTGATGAAGAAGAAAAGTAATTATCAGAATTATCAACTCTTGTTATAACCGGTCTGCCTTCGCTGTTCTATCTGAACGGCGGAGGCAGACTTTTAATAACCCCACACATCTTAAAAATCCGGCTCATACCACAATCAACGCAAAAAGAACTATTGCCTGAGCAACCGATCCGCAATGTAACGTATTACAGAATATAAAAAATTACCCATTTGTGTATTGCACGACCTCCGGTTATATGATATACTGAATACATCAGTATGATATTCACCAAAAACGAAAGGAAAATACATTATATGGGAGCTATACTTGAATACAAATGCCCGTGCTGCAGCGGACCGTTACAGTTCGATACCGACGCACAGAAGATGAAATGCCCCTACTGCGACAACGAGTTTGACGCAGAAACCCTCAAGAGCAACGACGACATCCTTAAGGAAGAAAAGCCCGATATGATGGACTGGTCAAGCCAGCCCGGCAACGAGTGGATGCAGGGAGAGCTTGAAGGGCAGAAGGTCTACCTTTGTAATTCCTGCGGCGGTCAGATCG
>OLZD01000889.1_pt1 | contig 9223 bp, 9 predicted proteins | sample 1673451 | NCBI WGS metagenome assembly OLZD01 (sample SAMEA103958112, study PRJEB25191) | human gut metagenome | biome: human-associated habitat [ENVO:00009003]; feature: intestine environment [ENVO:2100002]; material: feces | place: Germany | collected 2013/2015 | reverse complement strand
ATATTATAGTTTTTCTTAATTGTGGTTATAACAGAGCCTTCTTTTGCAACAATTATTAAATAAATTTAGGCTATTCCCTATTGCCTTTATTGAATTCGTATTGTAGAGTATATCTGGTATATGAATTAATAATAATAAGGCAGGTAACACTTATGAAAAAACTATTATTTTTTGATATAGACGGCACTCTCGTTGATTTCGGCAAGAGCACCATGAGCCCATCAACCGCTGATGCTCTAATAAACGCAAAACAAAACGGTCACATGATTTTTCTTTGCACAGGACGTAGTTACAATCAGATTTATCCATCATTAAAAGCCTTTGATTTTGACGGTGTGGTGGCTGCTGCCGGCGGCTATGTCACTGTGGGTGATAAGGTAATTGCACATCATGTCTATGGGCAGAATCTGTTACAGAAGGTTCTTGACACTGTTGGTGACAACAACACAGGACTTATCTTCCAGACAAAGGATAAAAGCATCACCAACCACAAGTGGGCCGACAAATTCATATCAGCATTCTCAAAGCAGTTTGACATGCATGTGATACAGGACAACCCGACATTTAAGGATATCGTGATTGATGATGAATTATCAAGCTTTTCTAATCGATACGCTGATGTTGAAAGCACCATCTACTGCAATTGCAACTACCACATTGATGATTTAAGAAAGCTCCTCGGCGATGAATTTGTAGTAACCCTGAGCAGCTTTAAAGAGCCTGAACCTTACAGCGGTGAGATTACATTGCGCGGTGTCAACAAGGCAACCGGCATACGTGATGTGGTAGAGTTTCTTCACATGAGTCAGGCTGATACAATAGGCTTTGGCGATGGCCAGAATGATTTTGATATGCTGCGCTACTGTGATGTCGGTGTTGCCATGGGCAATTCCAGCGATGAAGTCAAGGCTGTTGCCGATATAGTGACAGACGATATCAAAGAGGATGGGCTTAAAAATGCCATGGTGCATCTTGGACTTGTCTAAAAATGCACCATGGCATACTCTATGCCTCAATATTCATAAATCTGTCCCACTCGCACTCGTCTTTTGATGCCGATACAATCAAGGTGTACGAGCGCTCATCTGTTCCATCGAATACGAAGGTATAATTTTCATTCTCCTTCTCGATTAAATATGCGTATCCGTCAAGAAAATTGTTGAATGTGTCGAGATAATCTGTCTCCTCTATCTCCTCGTCAGCCGTGGTGCTCTTTAGGTTGCCATCGGCATCATATGTCTTAAAGCCCTCGCGTATGAATGAAATAATATTTGCATCTGAAAGCTTTAATATAAGGCCGTTTGTCCTCATATCACGGATATCTCTGTTTTTAGAATTATCTGCCTTTATGATTACGTTGTCAAGGCATATTTTGAAGGTGCCAAAGCTCATCATGATATCGCTCACATGCACATCCGAAAATTTGAAATGTGTAAACTCGTTTTCTGTCCTGAATTTCATCTGTTATCCTCCGTATATACTCATGCCGATATTTTATCAGATAATTTTGCTTTGGGCAACTTGCATTTTATAATGTGCCGTACAGCTCAAGTGTATGGCCTACACTGCCTGCACCTATAAAATAATAGTCGCTTTGAGTGTCACCGTCTACAAAGATATACTGTCCGTACATCTTTATATTGCAAAAGAGTGCTGTGCGGCTTGATGCAGTAGCGATTCCATATCCCTTGTTTGACACGACAAGCGGCAGCCTCTGCTGTCTGCCTCCGAACGAAATATATCTGGCTTTGTTTGTCAAATCAGTAAGGTCTGTCGCAAGTATTCCCTTGGATTTGAGCTTTTCCGATTTATCCCAGTCAAAAAATGTGTAGCACTCGCCATTATTTAAAAGCCTTGGCTCTGTGGCATTTTCACTTACAAGAAGATTTCTGTCGGCATCAAAATACTGTATGGCTCCGTTTTTCTTTTCTATCCTTAGTATCAGCTTCTCCGTTTGAATTTCAATAAGCGATTTGGATTCCTTTGCCACCCATTTGAAGGCTGTATCGGCCTTTTGCTTCCAATAGGTTTTGTGCGGCTTCACTCCAATTCCTTTTACAAAGATTACGCGTATTATCTCCGGTGTTATTGGTATCACATAAAGTGTGCCGTCCGCTGTGGCGATTTCAACATGCGATTTACCTTTTTTGAGCCATTTTACCGCAAACTTGCCCTTTGAATGCCCCTTTACATGAAGTATATCGTTGTCCGGAATTGAGCCGTATGCGTATGGGGAGGGATTTAGAGGGAGGCTACTCTTTTTTGCAGCCTTACTTACTTCCTTAATCTTAATTTTATTCGCCATATCTGTAGCAGTACATTGTGTTTGATTTTCCCTGTCTTTTTTTACAAATGCAGATAAATCAAGCTTCTCATTTTCAGCCTTATTTGTCAACTGCTCAGGCTTTAATGCAATGCGCAACGGACCAAAATACTCTCTTTCATCCATATCGCGTCTGCCATCAACACGCTTTTGCTCTTCTATCTCTTTTTCTGTCAGTTGCTGCTTTTCATATTCCTTTGCCTTAGTAAGCGGCTCTGCAGAAAACTCCTTCTGATGCCTGTTGGAAGGAGCAGGGTCTGCAATAAGCGGTGTCAGCCTGCCCCGGTGGAATACAGCAAGCTCATGAAGTGCACGGGTAGCCGCAACGTACAAAAGCTTCACATGACTATCATCAGCCGGATATTTTCTCTCTGATGGGTCAAACAGCAATACAGCATCAAACTCAAGTCCCTTTGTATACGCGACCGGAAGTACCATGACTCCTGCACCAAACTGTGCAGTTTCAATATCATCATCTGTTATTTCTATATGTTTTTTAAGCTCAGCAGACACCTTGAGAGCCTCTGCCTCATCACGGCACACGACAGCTATCGTCTCATAGCCTTCACTCTGCCAGCCTTTTATCGTGTCAACCGATGCCGAAATCAGTGAGCGCACATTGGCATACTCTTCTATGCGCACTGCGTTTCCATGCCTAATAATAGGCTCCACCGGATAGATTGCAAAATCTCCATGGCGCAGTATCTCTGTTGCAAATTCTGAAATCTCAACAGTGTTTCTGTAGCTCTTTCGAAGCAGACCGAATGCGTCATATGTGCCTGTGAGTATCAGCTTTTTCAAGTCCTCCCAGTCATTTAAGCCATACTCAAAATGTATATTCTGCGAGGTATCACCCATGATAGTGTATGTGCAGTTCCTGAGGCAGTAATGCAGACAGCAGTATGCCATCATGCCAAAATCCTGTGCCTCATCAATAACCACATGACTCGCCTCACGAACCGGATCTGTCTCCTTGATGCGCTTATAAATATACGCAAGCGCTGCCAGATCATACACATCAAATGAGTCCTTTGGAATATCTATATCATATTCCTTCTCCTTCTGACTAAGCAGAAAATCCCTGTAAAAATCATACACAGAGCCTTTCCAGTCATCCTTACCGAAATAGGTTTTGTATTTTTTATCAAGCTTGCTGCGCTCCTTTGCAGGGAACTTCACTTCCTTACCGAGAACCTCATTTTCATACTTCGAGTAAATTATCTCATTTAACATGAGGATTTTACTCTGCATGGAAAGAAGCGGATTATCATGCAGATAAGTGTCTATCAGCACCTTTCCCACAAGCAGATTGCCTGTTTTTTCCATGTAGACCTCATCTCTTGGAATATACTTTTCCTCGTAATCTAAACAGAATTTTTCAAGAGCTTCAAACCATTCTTTACTGCCCTTTATGCTGTTTCTACTGTCATTTTTGCTGACTTCATGTATGCTGTACTTTTTGTCATCCCAATCCTCGTACAAAAGTCTTGTAAAAAGCTGCTCCATAGTCATCTGTTTTATGCCGTACACATCAAGCGCCGGAAGCACGCTTGTAATATAGTTCAACAAAATGTGGTTACTGCCTATAATGTAGAAATCCTCCGGTCTGAAATCATCAGCATAATTATATAAAATGTACGATATCCTGTGCATTGCAACCGTTGTCTTCCCTGAGCCTGCAACTCCCTGCACAATGATATTCGTCTTTGGCGAACGGCGGATAATAAGGTTTTGCTCCTTTTGGATTGTCGCGATAATCTCTCCAAGCACTGCCTTTTTATTCTTAGCCAGATACTTTGTCAGAAGCTCATCATTTGCTACGACATCTGAATCAAAAAAGTCGATAAGCTTATCATCTGCAATCTCATAGGTGCGCTTTCTGTTTAAATCAATCTCAAAAGTACCCTCTGAGCTCACCGTGTACTTACATGGTCCAAGACTGCTCTCATAATATACGGATGCAATCGGTGCTCTCCAGTCAATGACCACAGGCTCTGATGCCTTCTTCGCAATACCGACTCTACCTATATAGTAGGACTCCTGTGACTTCTGACGCGGATCCTTAAAATCTATTCTGCCAAAATACGGCTTTTTCCGCGCCTTTTCACATCTTACGATATTTCTCTCGTTCTCATGAAGCTGCGCTGTCGCATTGTTCCACAGGGCAAGTCCCTCCTTGTCCTGCGCCTCGTAAACATCTCTTAAATCCTCTAAATCATCTGTCAGCTTTTTTACCGATTCCTTTGCACGGTCCAGATTATCCTGTGCAATCCCTATGATATTTTGAAGCTGTCTCTGCTCGTCTTTTAATGAAATTCCCGGTAAATCATTTTCTGTGCCCATCATGCCTCCACGACTTATATATGCTGTGATTATACTATACTTTTAATCTCATCAATCCTGTCAACACAGGCAAAAAGCATCTTTTTCAGCTCTTCATCAGGCTGTGTCAAATCCGGCACCATGACAACCTTACAGCCTGCAGAATATGCACTTTTGACACCATTTGGCGAATCCTCTACCGCCATGCACTCCTCCGGTGCCAGCTTAAGCTCGCTGCATGCAAACTCATACACATCAGGTGCCGGCTTTCCATGCTCCACCATAGGCGCACAGATGATCTTGTCAAAATATCCGTAGAGCCCTATCTTTTTAAGATATTTCTCAGCTCTTTCTATATCATTCGCTGTGGAAATCGCTCTGTGAATGCCTTTTTCCTTCAAATATGTAAGTATCTCAATTGCACCGGGCTTAAGCTCAATACCCACCTTTTCCAGATGCTCCTCCATGATTTTTCTCCGATATGCCCTGATTTTATTATAATCCATATCCGGATCATGAAACATATCCTTAAGATGCTGCGGTGCATACGGCTGCCCGAGGCTTCGCATTGAAAGCGCCTGCTCATCCGTCATGTCGTAGCCGAATTGCTTAAGTGCCATCGGCCAGAAAATACGATAATATTTCTCCGTATCTATGAGTGTTCCGTCCATGTCAAATATTACTGCTTTTATCATTGGTTCTCCTTACGTTCTGCCAGGCTTTACTATGCTTCACCTGTTAATTTTACCACGGTCATATCATGATGCATGGCCTTTATCACCGGGCCAAACATGTCCTTTGTCTTTATCCTGAGGCTGGAGGTATTTATGCATGGATGACATCCAACCCACTCACCTTTTAGCACATCCTCATCCACCAGAAGTCTGACCGCATTGTCATGGTCATTCATCAGTCCCATCACACTGACTGAGCCCGGTGTGATATCCAGATATTTTTCCATATCCTGCGGACTTGCAAACGAAAGTCTCGCACTGCCTATCTGATGCGAGAGCTCTTTTGTCTTAAAGGTCTTGTCTCCCGGTATCATGAGCAGGTAAAAATCAGTTTTCTGGCGGTTGCACAGAAAAAGATTCTTGCAGATTGTTGCGCCGAGTGTCTTGTCAATCTCCTCACAAACCTCCATCGTAAATGCCGCTTCGTGGTCTATTCTCTGATATTCGATTCCCAGTTTGTCCAAAAAATCGTATGTACGAATTTCTTTATCCAGTCTGCCTGTGGTATCTGTCGGTCTTCCATTCTGTAATTGCATTTGTGCCTCCTGAAATTAATTATCGCAGCTGTGTTCAGCACCGTAACCGCTGCTATTATTCTCTTTTAATTGCTATAGCTATAGATTATACACCTCTTTTATGTATTCTAACAAGCCCCGGCATCCACTGATTACATCATCAAAGGTCGCATCAAAATCACCTGTATACCATGGATCTGCAACATCGCGCGCTGCTGTAAGCTTATGATTTGTCCCGTAATCAGCAAATGACAGCATCTTAAATATCTTCTGCTGACTGTCACTGCCACCTGCAATCCTTGTCATATTCCTGATATTTGCAGTGTCCATTCCAATCAAAATGTCATAGTACAAATAATCATCGCGTGTCATCTGTCTCGCGCGGTGTGGAATAAGAGGAATATGCTCCTCGTATAGTTTGTTTTTGGTGCCGTAGTGCGGCGGATTGCCTATTTCCTCACGGCTGGTCGCAGCTGAATCTATCTCGAAAACAGCATCGAGGTGCTGTCTGTGGACCAGATGGGTGAAGATGCTTTGGGCCATGGTGCTGCGGCAGATGTTGCCGTGGCAGATGAATAAAATCTTGATTTTTCTCATATTTCCAGTATTTTCGGGCTTTTCAAGCCTTTTTACCTTTCTTTATTTTTCACTTATTCTGGCATATTTTACCATATCTTTGCATATTTTTGTCATCAATTTTGGTAAAAACTTTGGTAAATTTCAAGTCTGTACCAAAGGCAAATCTGCCATTGGGAATCGACAGGTAAGAAATTGGGGATTAAGATAAATACTGGCTTTCAGCCATTTTTCTCTCATTTTATAATTGATCGTACTTTGCTGCGCTTCCCTTTGCTTTATCCACTGGATACTTAGCCTCGTTTTGAGACATCTTCATATTAATGATTTCGTCTGCATCCAAGCCAAGCTTATCAAGAAGATTCTGGCTATATACCATGACATCTGCCAACTCTTCTTTAATATGTTGCAAATCATATTCCTCATCTGACCACTGGAAACATTCCAACAATTCAGCCGCTTCAATCACAATTGATTTTGCAAGGTTTGCTGGTGAGTGGAACTGATCCCAGTCTCGGTCTTCTGTGAATTTTCTGATTCTATCTATAGTTTCTTGTTTCATTTTTATTTCTCCACTTCCATGTACTGAGACAAATATTCTCTTAGTTCATCATCACATACGTACAAATATGTTCCCTTGATTCCGCGTGTCATCAGGACATAATAAACATTGGTTATGTACTCTAATAGTTCTTCGTAATTAGCTGTACGTTTACCATTTTTATCAAAATAACATTCTGGGCGTACAATAATCTTCCCAGCAGCTTTATCATACCCAATATCTTTTCCAAGAATGACAAATGCATAATTTAAATCGTATCCTTGAATAGAATGAATACAGCCAACTTCATCTATAGCTTCTGCGGTATGTACCCACCCTTCAGTACAATGGTTCCACATACGCTTTACATCTTGGATTTCTATGTCTTTTAACGCCTGGTCATTCTTACTAATCCACGGCCATGCATAACCTGCCAGCATTCTTGATAAACCAACTTCATTCTCTTTCGCATACATATCTTTCTCAAATTTTGAAAAATCTGAATAAAGCTTGAAGTCGTATTTTTCAGATACGTATTTGCTACTGCAACTACCCGCAAGCATATCCTTTACTTGATCGATATATGCATTTCCGCCTTGCACTCGCATTTGCGTAATCAATGTGAAATATGCTATCATTCTTCGGTTAAATGAGTCCTCCATCTTCTTATCAAATCGCTCAAAATCAATACCAGACGGGCCAACGACCTGCATACTGTCATAAAATAAAACCGCTTGCTTTGATTGCATCAAAATCCAGTCAAGTTCATCTGCTTCTGTTGTTAATCCAAGCTTCTCACAATTTGCTTTAAATGTTCCCATGTAAGAAATGTTTTTATATTGATGCAGTCTATGTGCCTCATCTACTAACAAAATGTCATATTTCTTCTTGGTAACATCTGAGGGCGAAAGGACCTGCGATGGAGACAAGCCATATATACTTCTAAAAATGATCTTCATCGTCTTACGAAGAGATGTCTGAGGTACAACAAAACCTATCTGCTTTCCTGCATATTCTTCACTATCAGCCAGATATTTCATCAAATATACTGCAATAATAGTTTTTCCGCTTCCAGGCATTCCATTGACAACTACTTTATCAACAGTACCTTCTTTAAGCTTTTGCACAATGTCCTCGACTGCTTGTCTCTGACTATCATTGAGTTCTTTGTACGGCGAATACTTAAACAAATCAGAGTTCTCAATTTCCTCGATGGAATGCTTTACCAGCTTCTCTCTTTGAAGCTTTCTCCAAAGGGTTGCAAATTTCTCGTCGTATTCCTGCTTTTGATAATATTGCTTATCCGCAATACCTTTATTTTTATTAGTCACTTCATAAAGCTCATCCGCAGCGATATACTGAATCAACTTCGACTCATAATCAAATGTAACCGACTGATTAAAAAGCTTTGAGTAAATGAAATGCACCTTGTCAAAAATACGCTTCTCTTCTATAGAGGAATGCTGCGTCATTCGGGTTTTCACATGGCTAGACTCTCCAATATACGCTTGGCGACCATTCTCAAGAATATAAAGCATTGGCCAATTGTCCAAATACTCTTCATCACTATATTTATTATTTTTAAAATCACCCTCAATAATTTTAAACATAATTAATCCTTCTTTGCTTTACGTGGATCCTGAGGCTTTACAGCATCAGATGGTAAAAACCATCTATTTCCAACTAATTCAGCTCCTGGAACACGGCCTTCTTTACATAAAATAGCTACACGTCTTTGGCTTATTCCCCATTCCTTTGCTTTTTCAGATGATGGTACAAAATTCATATGTATCCTCCATAATAAATACGACACTACATCACTTTTAGTATATTCCTAACCGCGAATAGTTTCAATTAATTTTTATTCTGTTTGGCGAACAGTTTTCTATATGTTGACAGCATGAACCCGCAACTGTGCTTGAAGGCAATAGAAAAGGCCCCGATTATAGGTAATCCCTCTCAATCAGAGCCTTCGGTAGAACAGCCTAGCACAGCCGCCCCTGCTGTAAACATATTTATTTAGCTAATGCAATCCACCCCTACTATTCTTCTAATTCAGTTTGAACCAGCATAAATATTGTGACTGGTTACTTATCCAATATTACTAGTATGGGTTCTATCAACTTCACATAAAAATAACTGTGGAAAATTCAAAGACTTTCCACAGTTTTGTGTTTAGAACCGAACCTCCACACGCAGTTTCCTGCAGGTT
>OLZD01000880.1_pt1 | contig 9363 bp, 6 predicted proteins | sample 1673451 | NCBI WGS metagenome assembly OLZD01 (sample SAMEA103958112, study PRJEB25191) | human gut metagenome | biome: human-associated habitat [ENVO:00009003]; feature: intestine environment [ENVO:2100002]; material: feces | place: Germany | collected 2013/2015 | reverse complement strand
TTAGATGAAAGTTCCATGAACCTGCCGGGGTGGCGGAACTGGCAGACGCAAGGGACTTAAAATCCCTCGAATCGTGAGATTCGTACCGGTTCGATTCCGGTCCTCGGCACCAAAAACAACTGTTGTGAAATTTCGCAGCAGTTTTTTATTTGTCCGCCGAAAAGGCATGAGTAAACCCCCAGTTAAACTGGGGGTAGATAAAAGTCATCTTATAGAAAAGGAAAGAACCTCCTAATGGTACAATGATAGCGGTCTGGCAACCACATCATTGTATATTAAGGAGGTTCGGTGTCAATGAATGACGTAAAAAGCTTATCACACAGCAAGTGGAGATGTAAATATCACATAGTATTTGCCCCTAAATATAGACGGCAAATCATATACAGGAAATTAAGAAGTGATATTGGGAAAATTCTACGAGAATTATGTATCAGGAAGCATGTAGAGATTTTAGAGGCAGAATGCTGCCCGGATCATATCCATATGCTGGTAACGATACCGCCGCATTTGAGCGTGTCAAGTTTTATGGGATATTTGAAGAGTAAGAGTAGTCTTATGATATTTGATAAACATGCTAACTTAAAATATAAGTATGGGAATCGCCACTTCTGGTGTAGAGGCTATTATGTAGATACAGTTGGAAGATATGAAGGAGCGATAAGGAGTATATACGCAATCAATTGGAAGAAGACATAGCACAAGACAGCTTAAATTTTAAGGAATATACAGACCCGTTTACAGGTGAGCCAGTGAAGTAGGCATAGAAAGAGCCCCCGAGTAGGGGGGCAGCCTGTAATAACAGAGTGGTTGCCGGATTATTCAATACCCTCTTTAGAGGGTAACCACTAGAGGAAGACCCTTATAGGGTCAGAGCAAACCACCCGTTTTACGGGTGGTTATGATTATTTCTGAAATGGATTTGTCTGTGAGTTATTTTTAACCGACTGATCAGTAAAACAACTTATAATCATTAGTGCATGATATCGCGCTTTGTCATAAATGAGATGAAGCGGTCCGTGTAATATCTGCAGTAGTGGCATGGATAAAATCAATCAGTGCTCTTGCAGATAAAAGAATCTGTTGACCCCGTTGGCCGGCACTGATACTGATTTATTCATGAAACAGACAGGAACTGTCTATATAAGTAGAAAATTGTTTCTTCATTCCTATCGGTGAACATCCGCCTCTTACATATCCGGTGAGAGCGGGAAGGTCTTTTACATGAATCATTTCAAGATTTTTATTTTTACTAATTCGGGCGGCTGCCTTTAAATCCAGTTCTTTTGTGGATGGCAAGTAAAAAACGACGGGGCCGGTTTTATTGCCTTTTGTCACGATGGTCTTAAAAACTATGGCGGGGTCATATCCGAGGGCGGCAGCAGCGTGGGTGCCTGACAGATTATTGTGTTCATAAGATCTTGCGATGTATGGTATTTTTGCCTTATCAAGTATACGCATAACATTGGTCTTCTTTTCTTTACTCATAAAACATCCTGCTTAGAACATACGCGCGTGCAAAAGCATTGTCAATCAATTATTGCTGATTTTATGCAATTATTATGCAATGTTGATATAAAATTTTAATGGGGGTTTTTATACAATTACTCTTCTTTGTGGAATCATTTGGGCGATGGATTTGATTGTCAGAATTGAGAGAGATTTTATGGAAGCGCGCTTACCCACAACAACTTGACACCGTCCCATGCAAAGGCAGGCGTAACGGTGAATTAGGAAAATGGTATAATAAAAAAAGAATTTAAGGCAGGTGAGGATATGTATATTTCTGATGTGAGGATTGAGAATTATCGTACATTCCAAGATGTGACATTTCATTTTGACAGTCGTGCCAATTATATCGTTGGAGATAACAATATCGGGAAGTCTAATTTTCTAAGTTTTTTAAAAACAGTTACTCATGGATATGGATTCCGGGAAGCGGATTTTCTTGATGAGAATAATCCGATACGTGTCTTTTTTACTCTTTCCTCTGCAGATATGGGAACAGGGGAATTTGCACATATCGAACTTCGCCAGTTAGTGAGTGAAGTGGTACCGACTCTGATCAATTCTGATACGGGCGAACGATTACCGCTCGAATATATGCGCTGCCTGTTTTATATTGATTATGCCTTAGATGATGTGCCGCGCAACATGGTTACGGATGAAGAGCTTCTACAGATATCTTCCTTATATAAGGATTATCTTTCTGCAGGAGAAGAGACGATTCGAGAGGCGGAAGAACTTTTGGCAAAAAAAGGGCTTCCGGTCAGCTTACCGTCCGATCCTAACTTGGCAGTGGTTAAAATATTGAAAGTTATTTTCACATCGGATAAAGATGCGGCACCGTCCGGTTTTACAATTCGTTTAATGTTTGCGATTGCCTCACATCTGTTGGTTCAGCTTGTGGAAAAAAGAAACAGTAAAGCAATTCCTTTTGAAAATATCATTGTATACAATAAATGGGGAAAACGATTTTTTCCCTTGGTGCTAAGCATCGATGAACCCGAATTGCATCTTCATCCATATCTGCAGAGAGCGGTATTGGCCTTTTTGCAGTCCATTTTAAATAATGAAGAACCTTTTTTTAAAAAACTGATACAAAGAACATTAGGAGTTGACGGACTTGACGGGCAGCTTTTTGTAGTAACTCATTCCACAGATTCTCTGGTAAATGACTATCGGCAAATCATCCGTTTATATTGGAATGAAGAAAAGAAAGTACAGGTGTCTTGCGGAACTACTTTCCATTTCAACCGTGAAATAGAGAAGCATTTGATAATGCATTTTCCCGAGGTCAAAGAGGCACTGTACTCGCGGTGTACTATTTTAGTAGAAGGTGAAACAGAGTATGGTTCGTTTCCTTATTTTGCGAAGACTTTAGGCATTAATTTTGATTATTATGGAATCTGCCTGATCAATGCCCGTGGTGAAAGCTCTATTACAAAAATTTCCCAGTTGATCCGACGTTTTCATATTCCTACAGTTTGTCTTTATGATAAGGATGTAATGGTTGAAAATCCGAAACCTTATGTTTTTTATACTGACTATATTTGTTATGAAATGGATGTGGTACAGGCTTGTATATCCAGTGGGAGTATTGGCGTTTTGAGTCGGGTGATACATTCTGTGGAAGACAGTTCCGATGTGGTAAATTCTTCTCTTGTGAAAAAAGCGGGACAAAAACTTGGCATGGCTCGTGGTTCTTATCCGCCGAGAAAGCTGTCTAATATTTCGAAACGGGATAATCGTTCACTGCAGTTCTACTACTTTGCCTGGCTTTATGGGAATAAAGGGGTCATTGTTGGAAGAGCTATTGGTGAATTTTTAACAGGGAAGGAAATCCCGCCTGCATTTAAGACTGTGATTGAAGCAGCAGTTTCTTATTCAAAGGGAGAAATACTTTAAGGGAAACGGATTCACCAAAATTTAATCGAGTTTATGTTGAAAAAAAGAGTTTGATATTTTAGAATCATAAAGATAACGATTTAGCTGTTTTAATTTAAGGAGGCCGGAATGGGTACAGTTTCGCTACAAGGCCGATCAATTTTAGGGCTGGAAGATTTTAAAGCTGAAGAGATTGAACGGGTGCTTGATGTGGCGGCACAAATGAAAAGAATTGTGTTGTCCGGGAATAAGAAAAAGGATTATCTTAAAGGGAAATCTATTGTTACCGTATTTTCCGAGGCTTCCACCAGGACGCGCAGTTCTTTTGAACTTGCCGGCAAGTATTTGGGGGCGGATGTTATTAATATTACAAAGAGCGGCAGCTCAATGACGAAAGGTGAAAGCCTGCGTGATACATTGCTTACTGTTTCGGCAATGGGAACAGATGCGGTGATTATTCGTAATTCGTCAGAGGGGGCCGCTCTTTTTGCATCCAAAGTAAAAAGCCCGAAGGTAAAGACACCTTTGATTTTTAATGCAGGTGATGGGGCGCATGAGCATCCCAGTCAGACGTTACTTGAACTTTTTACACTTCGTGAAGCGGGAAAGAAGATCAAGGAAATGAAGTATGCAATTATTGGAGATATTCTTCACTCCCGCGTGGCGAGGAGCGATATTTACGGATTTACGAAATTAGGTGCGGAAGTTCATTTAACAGGACCGCGTACATTGGTGCCTAAAAAGTTAGAGGCCATGGGAGCGATTGTGGATGATAAATTGGAAGATGCTTTAAGAGACGCTGATGCTATTAATATCCTGCGCATTCAGCTTGAAAGAGCAGCAGGCGGTTTTTTCCCGACGACCCGTGAATATGCCCGTTTGTGGGGAATTAATCGGGAACGCTTAGCACTTTGCAAACCTGATGTGGCAATCATTCATCCGGGGCCGATGAACCGGGGAATAGAAATTTCTCATGATGTAGCTTATGATGAGCAGTCTTGGATTCAGGAAGAAGTGCGGAATGGCGTTGCAGTACGTATGGCATTGTTATATTTAACGCTGACGGAGGGAAAAGACATTGAAACTGATTATTAAAAATGGGACCATTATAAATCCTGTCCATCATCAACATGAGAAGGGTGATGTGGTGATTGAAGATGGAAAAATCGTGTCTTTGGGAGGCATAGCTGATGTGCCCGGCGCAGAAGTATATGATGCGGAAGGTTTTTTTGTAACGCCCGGCCTGATTGATATGCATGTCCATCTTCGTGAGCCTGGGCAGGAAGCAAAAGAAGATATCCATACAGGAACACAAGCAGCCGCCGCAGGTGGGATTACTCATGTGGTGACAATGGCAAATACAAAACCGGTTATTGATAATATGGCTGTCCTTCGGGCAGTACAGAAGCGGGTTGAAGAGGATGGTGTAGTAAAAGTCAGCATTATCGGTTCCGTATCGAAGGGACTGGAAGGGGAGCAGTTGTCTGAAATGGGGGATTTATCTGCTGCTGGCGCGGTGGCGTTCTCTGATGATGGACATTATGTGGAAAATGCCAATTTCATGCGGCGTGCGATGGAATATGCAGGGCAGCTTGGAAAAATGATTATCGACCATGCAGAAGATATGACGATGTGCAGTGATGGATTTATGAATGAGGGAATCATTTCTTATCAGATGGGAGTGGCTGGGAGGCCGGCTGTAGGGGAGGATATCGCGGTGTCGCGGGATTTGCTCCTTTCACAGTTAACGGGATGCCATATCCATATTGCTCACGTAAGTTCCGCAAAAGCGGTGGAATTGATTCGAGATGCAAAGAAGAAAGGGATTGATTGTTCTACAGAAGTGACAGCGCAGCATTTATATTTCACTGACGATTATTTGAAAAATTATGAATCCGCTTTTAAGATGGCGCCTCCTATACGGACGGAAAAGGATCGGCAGGCATTGATTAATGGACTGCTTGATGGAACGATTGACGCTATTATGACGGATCATGCGCCTCATGCTGACGAGGAAAAGGATGTGCCTTTTAACTGTGCGCCGAATGGAATTGCAGGGCTGGAAACATCTTTGGCATCAACATTGACTGTCCTTTATCATACCGGTAAGATGTCTATCGATCGCATTGTCGAACTGATGGCGGTTAATCCTGCGAAACTTCTCCATATTTCCGGTGGTGTGCTGGAAGAAGAAGGAACAGCGGATATAACTGTTATTGATCCTGACAAAGAGTGGGTAGTCCGTGGAAATGAGTTATATACAAAGTCTCTCTTTACGCCATATGAAGGGATCAGCCTGAAGGGAAAGGCTGTTCTTACGATAGTGGATGGGGAGATTGTTATGAAAGGAGGAAAGGTGGTTAAATGAGGGGCCTGCTGGTTTTAGAGAATGGCGTTCGATTTAAAGGAGATTTGTTGGGGTCAGCAGAGGGAATTGGCGAACTTGTTTTTAATACGGGAATGACAGGATATCAGGAATGTTTTACCGATCCTTCTTACGAAGGGCAGATTCTTGCGTTGACGTATCCCTTGATTGGCAATTACGGCGCTAATAATGAATTTATGCAGAACAGCAAACCTGCAGCTACTGGGTATGTCTTGGATCAAATTACGATTCATCCGAGCAATTGGGAATGTAAAGAAACGATTGCTGATTTTATTGAAAGATATAATGTGCCGTGTCTCTATAATGTGGATACTCGTGCAGTTACCCGTGCCGTACGAAAATACGGTGTCATGAAAGCGATTATTGTCAGAGACGACACTGATGAAAAAATAATTCAGGAGAAATTGGCGAAAGAGCTTCATCGGGATCAGGTTGAAAGAGTAACGGCTGATAAGCCTTATATCTATGGTCATGGGACACATAAGGTATCTTTGCTTGATTGCGGTCTTAAGAAAAACATCTTAGTCAGCCTTGCTAAAAACGACTGTACTGTAACCGTATATCCCTGCCATACCACTGCAGCAGAAATGCTTGCGGATAACCCTGATGGTATATTTCTGAGTCCCGGTCCGGGGGATCCTCTCGATGTACCTTATGTCATCAGTACGGTTAAGGAATTGATCGGGGAAAAACCGATTTTCGGCATCTGCCTTGGTATACAGATGCTTTCTCTGGCATTGGGAGCGCATACTTTTAAGCTGCCTTTCGGGCACCGCGGATCAAATCATCCGGTGAAAGATCTGCGTACAGGGCGTGTCTATATTACCAGTCAAAACCATGGGTATGCTGTTTCTGATGAGGGCCTGCCGGAATGTATAGAAGTGACTCACAGAAGTGTTAATGATGGAACGATTGAAGGGTTCTGCCATAAAACTCTGCCGATTCAGGCAGTACAGTACCATCCGGAAGCATCACCGGGACCGACGGATAATTTTTACCTGTTTAAAGAATTTGTAAAGGCAATGGAGGATGCAAAAAGATGACAAAAAAGAATGTAAAGAAAGTCTTAGTCATTGGTTCCGGTCCTATTGTCATCGGTCAGGCGGCTGAATTTGACTATGCGGGGACACAGGCCTGCCGTTCTTTAAAAGAAGAGGGAATGGAAGTTATTCTTGTCAATAGCAACCCGTCAACCATTATGACAGATGTGGATATTGCGGATCGTGTCTATATCGAACCAATTACATTGCCTTTTGTGACGGAAGTTATAAAGAAGGAACGTCCTGATGCTCTACTTGCCACCTTGGGCGGGCAGGTCGGCTTAAATATGGCGGTGGATCTTTCAGAGGCAGGCGTCTTAGAAAAATATGGTGTGGAATTGCTTGGTTCTTCACTCCATGCTATCAAGCATGCGGAAGATCGTGAGTTGTTCAAGCGCGCGATGAATGAGATCCATCAGCCTGTTCCTGAAAGCGGTATTTTTGATGAACTGGAACCGGCAGTAACTTTTGCTGATAAAATCGGCTATCCTGTTATTATTCGTCCTGCATATACGCTCGGGGGCACAGGCGGCGGTATCGCCCATGACCGCTATGAAATGGAGGAGATTTCCAATCGTGGTATTAAATTATCCCCTATTAATCAGATTCTGGTAGAACGCAGTGTGGCTGGCTGGAAAGAAGTGGAGTTCGAAGTGATGCGTGACAGTGCAGATAATTGCATTATTGTCTGTGCTATGGAAAATATCGATCCTGTCGGCGTCCATACAGGAGACTCCATCGTTGTGGCGCCGACACAGACACTAACAGATGGTCAGTACCAAATGTTGCGTACCGCTTCTTTAGATATTATTCGTTATCTCCAAATTGAAGGCGGCTGTAATGTGCAGTATGCGCTGGATACGAAAACAAATAATTACTATGTAATCGAAGTGAATCCCCGTGTCAGCCGTTCTTCCGCGCTGGCATCCAAGGCGACGGGCTATCCGATTGCGAAAGTGGCGGCGAAGATTGCTTTGGGGATGCATCTTGATGAAATCACGAATAGCATTACAAAGCGTACGAAAGCATGTTTTGAGCCGTCTATTGATTACATAGTCGTTAAATTCCCCCGATGGCCTTTTGAAAAGTTTACCCTGGCGGATCGTTCAATTGGGACGCAGATGAAAGCCACTGGGGAAGTCATGGCACTTGACCGTACTTTGGAAGGGGCTCTGTTGAAGGCACTCCGGTCATTGGAGGTAGGAGAAGGTTACCTTCACTTGAAAAAATTAGATGGGCAATCCTTATATGATATCCGTTGTCTTTTGAGTCGAATTGATAATGAACGTCTCTTCGTCCTGGCAGAAGCACTTCGTCGTGGTATTGAACCGGAAGAGATCAATAGGATCACCAAGATCGATTTGTTCTTTATTTACAAAATCCAAAATATTATCAGGATGGAACGCCGACTGCTTAAGGAAGGGCTGACGGAAGAAACATTAAAAGCGGCCAAACGCATACAGATGCCTGACCCGGCTATTGCCCACTTTGCAGAAATCTCCATAAAAGATGTAGAAAACTTCCGGAAGAAATTTAATTTGCATCCTGACTATAAAATGGTAGATACTTGTGCCGCTGAGTTTGAATCTTACACTCCTTATTATTATTCTACTTATAGTAGTGAAGATGAGGTGAAACCGCAGGGAGAAAATGCGGTCATTGTTTTTGGATCCGGACCAATCCGTATCGGACAGGGAATCGAATTTGACTATTGCTCTGTTCATGCTTCCTGGGCATTGCGAGGAGCGGGGAAGAAATCTATTGTTATCAATAATAATCCGGAAACTGTATCTACGGATTTTGATACATCAGACTCTCTGTATTTTGAACCGCTCTCGGAAGAAGATGTACTGGAAATTATTGAAAAAGAAAAGCCGGAAGGCGTTATTTGCCAGTTTGGGGGACAGACAGCAATTAATTTAGCAACGCCTATGGCAAAAAGGGGAATCCGTATTATCGGCTCCTCTAATGAAAGTATAGATATGGCGGAAGACCGTGAACGCTTTGATACACTTATGGGACAGCTCGGTATAGCAAGACCGAAAGGCTGTCTTGTAGAAAGTGTGGAAGAAGCTATGGAAAAAACACAGGATTTGGATTATCCGCTTATTGTACGGCCCAGTTATGTGCTTGGCGGCCGTGCGATGCAGATCGTTTATGATCAGGCTGAATTGCGCCAGTATCTGAAAGAAGCCGTTGTAGCTTCTCATGAACATCCGGTCCTTATTGACCAGTACATGGTTGGCCGAGAAGTAGAAGTGGATGCGATTTCTGATGGTATCGATGTATGCATCCCCGGGATTATGGAGCAAATTGAACGCTCCGGTGTTCACTCCGGCGATTCTATTGCTGTTTATCCGCCTCAGCATCTAACACAGGAAACGATAGAGACTTTGACCGATTACACACGGGAAATTGCACGAGCGATGAATGTTAAGGGCCTTATCAACATTCAGTTCATCGTTGTCGGTGACAAAGTCTATGTTATTGAGGTGAATCCGCGTGCCAGCCGGACGGTTCCCTTCATGAGTAAGATTACAGGAATCAATATGG
>OLZD01000877.1_pt1 | contig 9389 bp, 7 predicted proteins | sample 1673451 | NCBI WGS metagenome assembly OLZD01 (sample SAMEA103958112, study PRJEB25191) | human gut metagenome | biome: human-associated habitat [ENVO:00009003]; feature: intestine environment [ENVO:2100002]; material: feces | place: Germany | collected 2013/2015 | reverse complement strand
CGGTTGGTTCATCTCTTCTACGAAAGAAATCCGCCAATACAGACATCTTTTATCACAGACTCACCATCTCCTGCAGAATACCTACCGCAGTCTCTACCGTTTCCACATTCTTGACTACCATACTACGCTTGCCGTTCTGCTCACGCAAATTGCAGTAACGCGGATTCTTGCTCATGTAATCAATCACCTTGCCAAAAGCCGCACTTTGATAATAAGGACTTTCCTGATTACTGATAAAGAACAAAGTCATTCGTCCGGCTTTCAAGAATACTTTTTCCACCCCCAACCGTTTAGCCAATCTGCGCAAAGGTACGATACGCAGAAGTTCCAGCCCTTCGGGAGGAACCTTTCCGAAACGGTCCTCCAACCGTGCCTTGAAAGCGAGCAGGTCCTTATCCAATTCCAATCCGTCCAGTTCACGATAAAGCAACATACGTTCGCTGCTGCTGGGGATATACTCATTAGGGAAAAGCAATTCCAAATCACTTTCCACCTGACATTCATCCACAAAGTTCTCGCCACTGATTTTCTCTTCTCCCGCTGCCTGCAACTCCTCTGCATAAAGATCGGCAAACTCATCCTCTTTCAACTCTTTCACCGCTTCGGCCAGTATCTTCTGATAAGTTTCATAGCCAAGATCGGCAATGAAACCGCTTTGCTCGGCGCCTAGCATGTTCCCGGCTCCCCGGATGTCGAGGTCTTGCATGGCGATATGGATACCGCTACCCAGCTCGGAGAAGTTCTCGATCGCTTGCAACCTGCGCCGTGCCTCCTGCGTCAGCGAGGTGAGGGGCGGGGAAAGGAGGTAGCAGAAGGCTTTCCGGTTGCTTCGTCCTACCCGTCCGCGTAGCTGATGGAGGTCGCTAAGCCCGAATTGCTGGGCGTTGTTGATGATGATCGTATTGGCGTTGGGAATGTCGATGCCGTTTTCGACGATCGTGGTCGAAATCAACACGTCGAACTCCCCGTAGATAAAATCCATAATCAGCTTTTCGAGCTGTTCGGCCGGCATCTTGCCGTGGCCGATTCCCACCCGCGCCCGGGGGCAGAGCCGAGTAACCATACCCTGAAGCGTCATCAGATCCTCCACCCGGTTGTGGACGAAATAGACCTGTCCACCCCGATCCAGCTCGGCATTGACAGCGTCGCGGATAATCTCCTCCGAAAAGAGATGCGACTCGGTAATGATCGGCTGTCGGTTGGGCGGCGGCGTCGAGATGACGGAGAGGTCGCGCGACCCCATGAGCGAGAATTGCAGCGTGCGGGGAATCGGCGTCGCGGTGAGGGTCAGCGTATCGACATTGACGCTCATCTGCGTCAGCTTCTCCTTGGCCGCCACGCCGAACTTCTGCTCCTCGTCGATAATAAGCAATCCCAGGTCGTGGAATTTCACCTGCTTGCCCAGGATCTTGTGCGTACCGATCAGGATGTCGATGCGACCCTCGGCCAGCTCAGATAGGATGCGGGACGTCTCTTTCGAAGACTTGGTCCGGTTGAGATATTCGACCTTCACGGGAAAATCCCGGAGCCGATGTACGAAGGAGCGGTAATGTTGCAGGGCCAGAATCGTCGTAGGCACCAGCACGGCCACCTGCTTGCCGTCGGTCGCGGCCTTGAACGCCGCTCGGATCGCCACTTCGGTCTTGCCGAAGCCCACATCGCCGCAAATCAAACGATCCATCGGCTGATTGGACTCCATGTCCCGCTTGACGGCCTGCGTCGCGGTCTGCTGATCGGGCGTATCCTCCCACATGAACGAAGCTTCCAGCTCCTGCTGCAAATAGGTATCCGGCGAAAAGGCAAATCCCTTGCTGGCTTTGCGCTTGGCATAGAGGGCGATCAGTTCGCGCGAGATGTCCTTGACGGCCTTCTTGGTCGCGGTCTTGAGCTTCTGCCAGGCTCCGCTGCCCAATTTGTAGATTTTGGGCGCTTCGCCTTCGCCGCTCTTGTATCGCGAAATACGGTGCAAGGCGTGCACATGCACGAACAGCACGTCGTTATCCTTATAAATCAATTTAATAGCCTCGTGCACCTTGCCGTTCTCGTTGATCTTGACCAGACCGCCGAAACGCCCCACGCCGTGATCGATATGCACCACATAATCGCCCATGCGGAGCTGATTCAACTCTGCGACGGTCATCTGCTCGTCGCGCTTGATCTCGCCGTTGATCCGATAGCGCTGGTAGCGGTCGAAAATCTGATGGTCGGTATAGAAACAAAGTTTCAGGTCGTGATCGACGAAACCCTCGTGCAGCGTGATCGGCAGGGGGTTGATCTGCGCCTCCTTACGCCCCGACTGGTAGAAAATGTTCTCCAGCCGTTCGAGCTGCGCCCGGTTTTCCGACAGGATATAGGTTTTATAACCGCGCTGTCCATTGGAAATGATGTCGTCGGCCAGCAATTCGAAATTCTTGTTGAACTTGGGCTGGGGAGCCATGCGGAACGCGACCGTCGCATCGGCCGGCCGCTCCTTCAGGCTATCACGCAATTCGAACAAACGCATCCCGGCCATGTCCTGCAACAACACCTTCCGGCTCACCAGATGGGTGTCAATCTCCGCAGGTTCCTCCATCTCCCCCAGAACCTTGCGACGCAGATCGTTCACGCGCCGCAGTACGTAGTCGGGATCGAAAAACCAGTAAGTCGCCTCTCCTGCAAATGCGAGCAGCGAAATCCGATCCCCGGCAAAACCGTTCAGGTTCGGAACGATCTCCACCTCGTTCAGCCGGTCGGCGGAAAGCTGACTGGAAATCTCGAATCGGCGGATCGAATCCACCTCTTCCCCGAAAAAGTCCAACCGGTAAGGTTTGCTCTCGGAAAAGGAAAACACGTCGAAGATACCGCCACGCAGCGAATACTGTCCGGGTTCGTAAACGAAATCCACCTTCGTGAACCCCGAATCGGCCAGCAACTCCTCCAGCTCTCCGATCGCCAGCCGGTCGCCGACCTTCACCCGCACGGTTTCGCGCCGCATCGAGTCGGGGTCGGTCACCCGTTCGGCCAGAGCTTCCGGATAGGTACAGATAATCCGGTATTCGCCCGCAGCCATTTCCCGACGCAGAGCACTCAACGCCGCCGTCCGCTGCACGACACCCTGCGCATCCTCCGTACCGTAAACGATCGAACGCTTGTAGGAGCCCGGAAAAAAGTAAACCTGTTTTTCGTCGAGCAGGGCATAAAAATCGTTGAGCAGGTAGGCCGCCGCATCGCGGTCTTCCGCCACGAAGACGTGCGTACCGCCCGTTCGGGCGATCAGGGCAGCGGCATAAACCGAGAGAGCCCCGCCGACCATATCGCGCAGAAGAACGGTCCGCCCCGCCGAATCGTACGCACGACGCATCGCGCCGAGAGGCTCCGCTCCGGCGATCAACTGCAAGATATTCGGTTTATTTCCGGGACCCATATTCCGCCCAGCTAAAAGATGCCCTGCAGGAATCGATTCCGCAAGGCGCTCAAACGATTATTCAACTCCGTGTATTCGTATCGGCTGCAGATCGTACCTGCGACCGAACATGTATGTCTTTCCACCTTCCGCCTTTGTCCGGCTCCGGACTTCGTCCGCCTTCCGGCCAGTAAAAGGGGCCGAATCCCATCCGGCACATCGACCGAGTCCATGCCTCCGCCCCTGCGGCATCCGGTATCTCTAATCCTTATACAGGTCTTTGCCCTCCTTGTCGTAGTAGTGGACATCGACGATACCGACGCTCTGGTCCGCCACGATCTTCAACTGGATCTTATACTTCCACATCCAGCGGCGGCGCAACGACCACAGGCCGTGATTCAAGTAGGTCGAAACGTAAGGGCTGACGCGCAACTTGATATATTTGTGCCCCGCATCCTGGGCCAGATAGGAGATCTTGTTCTCGATCTTCTTGTCGAGCAGAACGGTCGGCTCGATACGCCCCGTGCCGTTGCACGTGGGACAGACGTCCGTAACATCCTGCACGGCGACCGGACGCACCCGCTGGCGGGTGATCTGCATCAGCCCGAACTTGGTCAGCGGCAGCACCGTATGCTTGGCCTTGTCGGTGGCCATCAGCTTGTTCATCTCCTCATAGAGCAACTGACGGTTCGCAGCCTTGTGCATATCGATAAAGTCGATGATGACGATACCGCCCAAATCGCGCAGACGCAGCTGCCGGGCGATTTCGCGCGCAGCGGCCAGATTGACATCGAAAGCAGTCTGCTCCTGATCGTCCTCGGCCTTGGTGCGATTGCCCGAATTGACGTCGATGACGTTCATCGCCTCCGTATGCTCGATAATCAGGTAAGCGCCCCGGCGCAACGACACGTACTTGGCGAAGAGCGACTTGATCTGCTTCGAAATGTCGAAATTGTCGAAGATGGGGACGTTGCCCTTATAAAGTTTTACGAGTTTCTCGCTTTGCGGTTCGATCTGACGGATGTAGTTCTGAATCTCATGGTACATCGCTTCGTCGTCCACGACGATCTGCGAAAAGGCGCCTCCCAACGAATCCCGGATAATGGTGTTGGCCCGGTTCATCTCACTCATCAACTGGGCCGGAGCAGGGTTCTTGCGAATATTTTGCAGGGTCTTCTGCCATTTGTCCAACAGGGAGCGGATATCCTGTTCGATATCGCTGTCCTTGGCCTCGACAGCCGCCGTGCGGATGATAACGCCGAAATTCTTCGGCAAAACGGCGGCTGCAATGCCCTTGAGCCGCTTCTTCTCCTCCGCCGAGCGGATCTTCTGCGACAGGAACACCTTCGACGAAAAAGGCACCAGCACCACGTTACGTCCAGCCAGCGAAATATCGGCCGTCAGACGCGGTCCCTTGGTGGAAATCGCCTCTTTGGCCACCTGCACCATAACGGTCTGCCCCACCTGCAGGTAGGAGCCGATCTTGCCCGACTTTTCGATCGGCGGCTCCAGCTTCATCGCATCCAGGCGGATTCCCCGCTTGCCGGGCTGGTAACTCGCCACCAGCTTCTGCAACGAAGAGAACTGGGAGCCCAGGTCGAGATAGTGGATAAAGGCATCCTTCTCATGGCCGATATTGACGAACGCGGCGTTCAGCCCCGGCATGATCTTGCGCACCTTGCCCAGATAAATATCCCCTACGGCGAATCCCGTCTGGCACTGCTCCTTGTTGAGCTCGACCAGCACCTTGTCCTCGCACAGGGCGATCGAAATCTCGGTCGGGTTTACATTGACTATTAATTCTCGGTTCATATATATTTTCGTCCCGCAGACCGCGGCGACGATTCTGACATTATGGGGTTTGCGGCTGTTCGGCGTTCGGGAAGCACAGCCCGGCTTCCATTGTTTTCAACTCGCCTGGTCCGTAGAGGACGATATTGCGGCACATTCCCTTCGCAAAAAGCCTCTTTTGGCTTTTCGGGAGCGGATTCGATATACGGTGATACGTTCACAAACACATCGTCCTCTCCTTCCCGACGATCCGACACATCCCGCCCTGCGAACGGAGCGGGAATCGGAAAACAGGTAAAGCTAAAAGGGCCTCGCACCCTTTTAGCTTTATCTACCTTAATTAGCACTAAGGCGTACTACCTACTTTTTCTTGTGACGATTCTTGCGAAGACGTTTTTTACGCTTGTGGGTCGCCATCTTGTGACGCTTATGTTTCTTTCCGTTCGGCATAACTGTAATTGTTTAAAGTTTCTATTATTTATTTAACTTTTGCCGCAAAACTCTTTGCAGGCTTGAAGGCCGGAATGTTGTGGGCCGGGATCGTAATGGTCGTATTCTTGGAAATGTTACGAGCCACCTTCTTCGCGCGTTTTTTCACGATGAAGCTGCCGAAACCACGGAGATATACATTGTTGTTCTGCGCCAGGGAACCCTTGATGCTCTCCATAAAAGCCTCGACGATAGCCTGGACCTGTACTTTTTCAGCACCGGTACTTTTAGCGATTTCGCTAACGATATCTGCCTTTGTCATACTCTTTATATTTATAAGTTAAACTCTATTTCGGGACTGCAAATATAAGTTTTATTTGATTATATCACAACAAAGTAGAACATTTTTTTGCAATTCACCTCGCCCGCGTCGCGCCGCAGTTCGAAACCCCTTACTCAAATACCGGGCCATAAAACCGCGCTTCGATACCCGGCGGGCCGACCGGAGCCGGACCGTATCGAAGAATATCCGGAAAAAGGCAACGCATTATCAAACAACCCGATAGCCGGAACCGGACACCGCCGCCCGAAAGTTTCGTCCGTCGGGCACAATAAATTGCCCGAAATTCGCATTGTATAATTGGTAAAATCACTATTTTTGTAGAAGATAGGATCCGGTTCGGCAATCCCGGCGGGCAAGCCCGCAACCTTTCACTATCTTTGACATAGTCTTAGATAGAATGCGCCTCGGGAAACCGGGACAGGTTCCCGTTTTCTCCCGGCTTTCACTATCTTTGTTTCAACTAAAACCGCGAATATGGTCAAAATACTTTGGGTGGACGACGAAATCGAACTATTGAAACCCCATGTGCTTTTCCTCCGGGGAAAAGGTTACGAAGTCGATACCTGCAACAACGGATACGACGCGATCGACATGGCGACGGAGGGCAACTACGACCTCATCATCCTGGACGAGATGATGCCGGGTATGACAGGACTCGAAACCCTTCCGAAAATCAAGGAAATACGCCCCACTACTCCGGTCATCATGGTCACCAAGAGCGAGGAGGAGAACATCATGGACAAGGCCGTCGGGTCGAAGATCGCCGACTACCTCATCAAACCCGTGAATCCCAACCAGGTGCTGCTCTCGATCAAGAAGAACGTCCACTCCCAGCAGCTGGTCACCGAACAGACCACGGCCGATTACCGGGCGGAGTTCGGACGCCTCTCCTCGGCACTCCAGATGGCCGACAGTTTCGCCGACTGGTGCAACGTCTATCGCCGGATCACGAACTGGGAGATCGAGCTCTCCGATTCGACCGACCAAAGCATCAAGGAGGTCATCGAATACCAGAAGCACGAAGCCAACCAGGAGTTCTGCAAGTTCGTCCGCAGGAACTACTACGACTGGATCAACAAGCGTGACGAAACCACCCCGGTCATGTCGCATACGCTCATGCGGTCGAAGATCTTCCCGGTGGCAGACGAGAATCCCAAGACCACGCTGCTGCTGATCGACAACTTCCGCTACGACCAGTGGCGCTCGATCAGCCCCCTGCTGCGCGGCTACTACGACATCGCGGCCGACGATTTCTACTGCGCGATCCTGCCCACGGCGACCCAGTACGCCCGCAATGCCATTTTCGCCGGCCTGATGCCGCTGGCCATCGACAAGCTGATGCCCAACAAGTGGCTCAACGACAACGAGGAGGGAGGCAAAAACCAATACGAAGAACAGTTTCTGCAACGGCTGATGACCTCCAGCGGCAAGAACTACAAATACACCTTCGACAAACTGGTGCGCCCCGAGGCGGGCCGCAAGCTGATCGACAACATCCAGCGGATTTACGACGCCGACTTCTCGGTGATCGTCTATAACTTCCTGGACATCCTCTCGCATGCCCGCACCGAAACGGACATCATCCGCGAACTCACCGAGGACGAAGCCTCGTTCCGCTCGCTCACCCGTTCGTGGTTCGAACACTCCGACCTGCTGACACTGCTGCGCCTGCTCTCGGAACGCGGACACACGGTAATCATCACCTCGGACCACGGCACGATCCGCATCGACAATCCGGTGAAGGTGACCGGCGACCGCGAAACCTCGGCCAACCTGCGCTACAAAACCGGCCGCAACCTGGCCTACAACTCCCGCGAGGTATATGAAATCACCCGCCCGGAAGACATCCAGTTGCCGTCGATCAACTTGTCGTCGAGTTACATCTTCGCCTACAACACCGATTTCCTGGTCTACAACAACGACGCCAACCGTTACATACGGTACTACCGCAATACTTACCAGCACGGGGGAATCTCGATGGAAGAGATGCTCGTTCCCTACATCGTACTAAAACCCAAACAATAAATCATGCAGACCATCCACATCGACTCTCTGGACGAATTGCCGCACGCAGCGGCCGCCGTCATAAACGCGCTCGAAGGACGCTCGGTCGTCGTTTTCCGCGGCGAAATGGGGGCGGGCAAAACCACCCTGATCCGGGAAATCGTCGCCCGGCTCGGAGCCGACGACACAGTGACAAGTCCCACTTTCGCCATCGTCAATCAATATACGACCCGCGAAGGGAAGAATATCTATCACTTCGATTTCTACCGGATCAACCGGCTCGAAGAGGCTTACGACTTCGGCTACGAAGAATATTTCTACTCCGGGAATCTCTGTCTGGTCGAATGGCCCGAGAAGATCGAAGAGCTACTGCCCGAAGAGGTGATGACCGTGCGGATCGCCGTCGGCGACGACGAAGAGCGCACGATCGAAATCGACTGACTCCCGATTCGGCCCAATATCCCTGTATAGTACTTCTCAACACAGACTTCCCGCCCTCCGGCTCCAGCAGGCGAGATCATCCGGCACACGGTTGCAACAGAGAGTGTGTGATCCAGCCCGGCTCGAACGACCGACTGCCGAAACGAATATCGGGCGTAGTAAGTTTCCCCACCCCGCAACGTGAAACGGGAAGGAGTCGGGAACCCGCCGGTCAGATTCGGCTCGCTACACTTTATCATCCTTGCAGCAAATAGGGGGGGGGCAGGCTCAAACGACCGACATTCGAAGCATACGCAGAGGACACTTGTGAACTCTACCATGCAAGGAATAGGAAAACAGAAAGTTAAGTTTGGATTAGCGCTCGGCTTTCACTATCTTTGACATAGTCTTAGATAGGATGCGCCTCGGAAAACCGGGAACAAGATCCCGTTTTCTCCCAGTTTTCACTATCTTTGGCCCCGAAAAATAAGGGCTTCGAAAAACGGTCGCCCGGGAAAAGCGAAAAATTTGCAAAAAAAGACAACCGCCGCTTTTGACGACAAACACACGACAATGGAAAAATACGAATCGAAACACCAACAGATACTCCGCTCGGCGGAACAGATTTATACGGTCATCAGCCGCTTCGACAATCTCACTCCTGCGGTGCAGGACAAGGTCGAAGAGTGGCGGGCCGACGAAAACAGTTGTTCATTCAAAGTCAAGGGCTTCACCGTCAATCTGCAAATCGTGGCCAAGGAAGCTCCCAAATACGTCAAGATACAGAGCGGCGAAGACGGCGTTCCCATCGACTTCACCTTCTGGATCCAGTTGCAGCCGGCAGGTCCCTACGATACCCGCATGCGGCTGGTGCTGCACGCGGAACTGAATATGATGATGCGTATGATGATCGGAGGCAAGCTCCAAAAAGCGCTCGACCAAATCGCCGAAGCCATGGCCAAAGCCATGAACGGCAGCGCGATGTAATACCGATGTAATACCAAATACCCAACGAAAAAC
>OLZD01000847.1_pt1 | contig 9585 bp, 9 predicted proteins | sample 1673451 | NCBI WGS metagenome assembly OLZD01 (sample SAMEA103958112, study PRJEB25191) | human gut metagenome | biome: human-associated habitat [ENVO:00009003]; feature: intestine environment [ENVO:2100002]; material: feces | place: Germany | collected 2013/2015 | reverse complement strand
GTCTATCAAACCGCTTCCTATTGTAAAATACAAAGACGGAGTCGCTTACGACAAGTTTGAAGACCCTGAACTGCGTTATCGCCAACGTTATGTTGACCTTGCTGTGAATGAAGAGATAAAAGATATCTTCATCAAGCGCAGTAAAGTATATAGCTCTATGCGCGAATATTTCAACTCAAAAGGTTATATGGAAGTGGAAACCCCGATTCTGCAATCCATTGCCGGCGGAGCAGCCGCACGTCCATTCATAACTCACCACAACGCACTGGATATGCCGCTGTATATGCGTATTGCCAGTGAGTTGTACCTGAAAAGACTAATTGTAGGTGGTTTCGAAGGAGTGTATGAAATAGGTAAGAACTTCCGTAACGAAGGAATGGACCGCACACACAATCCGGAATTCACCTGCATGGAGATATACGTAGCCTATAAGGACTATAACTGGATGATGGAATTTACAGAAAAGATGATTGAAAAAATCTGTCTGGATGTAAATGGAACCACTCAAGTAAAGGTAGGCGACAACATTATTGATTTCAAAGCCCCGTACAAGCGTGTCACTATGCTGGATTCCATCAAGGAACACACCGGCTATGACCTGACAGGCATGAACGAAGAACAGATACGCGAAGTTTGTCAGAAACTGAACATGGAAATTGACGATACAATGGGTAAAGGCAAGCTGATTGATGAAATCTTCGGAGAATTCTGTGAAGGTACTTACATCCAGCCTACTTTCATCACCGACTATCCGAAAGAAATGTCTCCGCTGACAAAAATACACCGCAGCAATCCGGATTTGACAGAGCGCTTCGAACTGATGGTAAACGGCAAGGAACTGTGTAACGCATACTCTGAACTGAATGACCCGATTGATCAGTTGGAACGCTTCGAAGAACAAATGAGACTGAGCGAAAAAGGAGATGATGAAGCTATGATTATTGACAAAGACTTCGTCCGTGCGTTGGAATACGGTATGCCCCCCACTTCGGGTATGGGAATCGGTATGGACCGTCTGACGATGCTGATGACCGGACAGTCTACCATTCAGGAAGTGTTGTTCTTCCCCCAGATGCGTCCCGAAAAGGTTACTCCGAAAGACACTCCTGCCAAATTTATGGAATTGGGAATTTCAGAAGACTGGGTTCCTGTCATTCAGAAAGCAGGCTATAACCTGGTGAGCGATATGAAAGAAGTGAATCCGCAGAAGTTGCATATGGACATTTGCGGAATCAACAAAAAATATAAATTGGAACTAACCAATCCTACGGTGGACGAAGTTGCCGGATGGATTGCGAAAATTGAGAATTGAGAATTTAAAGATTGAGAATTATTCCAATTGTCAATTATCCATCATAAATAATAAGCATGAAATTGCCCGGTAAAATAGCGATAATGGGTGGTGGCAGCTGGGCCACGGCTATTGCAAAAATAGTCCTGGCTCAGGCTGACTCAATCAACTGGTATATGCGCCGCGACGACAGAATCGAAGAATTCAAGCGTTTGGGACATAATCCGGCTTATCTGACAAGTGTGCGCTTTGATATAAAGAACATCAACTTTTCATCAGATATTAACAAGGTGGTAAAGGAATCGGATACTCTGATATTTGTTACCCCCTCTCCTTATCTGAAAAGCCACCTGAAAAAGCTGAAAACCAAAATAAAGGACAAGTTCATTGTCACTGCTATCAAGGGTATCGTCCCTGACGAGAACCTGATTGTTTCCGATTATTTTCACCAGGTATACGGTGTTCCCGAAGAGAATATAGCCGTCATCGCCGGTCCGTGCCATGCAGAGGAAGTAGCCTTGGAGCGTCTTTCCTATCTGACTATCGGATGTAAAGACATTGACAAGGCGAAGATATTCGCCCGGCAGCTGGCCGGACATTACATAAAAACTTCTGTAAGCCCGGATGTGGCAGGTATAGAATATGCTTCTGTGTTGAAGAATATTTATGCCATCGCCGCCGGAATTTGCAGCGGTCTGAAATATGGAGACAACTTTCAGGCTGTGCTTATGTCCAATGCCATACAGGAAATGAACAGATTCCTGCAAACAGTACATCCACTGAACAGAAACGTAAATGATTCCGTTTATTTAGGTGACCTGCTGGTGACGGGATATTCCAATTTCAGCCGTAACCGCACATTCGGCACGATGATTGGCAAGGGATACTCCGTGAAAAGCGCGCAGATTGAGATGGAAATGATTGCTGAAGGATATTACGGTACAAAATGTATCAAGGAAATCAACAAGCATTATCATGTCAACATGCCTATTGTAGATGCAGTATACAACATTCTGTATGAGCGTATCTCACCGACGATTGAAATCAAGCTGCTTACCGATTCATTCCGGTAAGCGCGAAAAAAGATAAAACGAAATACTGAATTTAAAACCTAGAATATTATGATTAGTTTGAACATTGAAAAGACTCTTGGATTCATCTCCAAAGAAAACGTTTTCGCCTATGAAGCCCAAGTAAAGGCTGCACAGGAAGCATTAGAGAATGGTACCGGTAAGGGCAACGACTTCTTAGGCTGGCTGCACCTCCCCTCTTCCATCACTAAAGAGCACCTGGCTGACCTAAAGGCTACCGCACAGACGTTGCGTGACAACTGCGAAGTAGTAGTAGTTGCCGGTATTGGCGGAAGTTATCTCGGTGCACGTGCGGTGATAGAGGCTTTGTCAAACAGCTTCACCTGGTTGCAAGACAAGAAAACGGCTCCGGTCATTCTGTATGCAGGACACAATATCGGTGAAGATTATCTATATGAACTCACCGAATACTTGAAAGACAAGAAATTCGGTGTTATCAACATCTCCAAATCCGGTACTACCACTGAAACGGCCTTGGCGTTCCGTCTGTTGAAAAAGCAATGCGAAGACCAACGCGGCAAGGATATGGCAAAGAAGGTTATCGTTGCCATCACCGATGCCCAAAAGGGCGCTGCCCGCGTAACGGCCGACAACGAAGGCTACAAATCCTTCATCATCCCCGATAACGTGGGCGGACGTTTCTCCGTACTGACTCCGGTAGGCTTGCTGCCCATCGCAATAGCAGGTTTCGACATTGAGAAATTGGTTGCAGGTGCAGTTGCCATGGAAAAGGCTTGTGGAAAAGATGTTCCGTTTGCAGAAAATCCTGCTGCCATCTATGCAGCTACGCGTAACGAGCTCTACAAGAACGGTAAGAAAATTGAAATCCTCGTAAACTACAATCCCAAACTGCACTACGTAAGCGAATGGTGGAAGCAGCTTTATGGTGAATCCGAAGGTAAGGAAAACAAGGGTATCTTCCCTGCTGCCGTAGATTTCTCCACCGACCTGCACTCCATGGGACAATGGATTCAGGAAGGCGAACGTACCATCTACGAAACTGTCATCTCCGTGGAGAAGACACAGCACTCCCTGCAAGTACCTTCGGACGAAGCCAACCTCGACGGACTGAACTTCCTGGCAGGCAAGCACGTGGACGAAGTGAACAAGATGGCTGAATTGGGCACACAGCTTGCCCACGTTGACGGCGGCGTACCCAACATGCGCATCGTTATCCCTGCACTGAATGAAGAAAGCATCGGAGGTCTGCTCTACTTCTTCGAAATAGCTTGCGGTATCAGCGGTTATATTTTGGGAGTCAATCCGTTCAACCAACCGGGTGTGGAAGCATATAAGAAGAATATGTTTGCATTGCTGAACAAGCCCGGCTACGAAGAAGAGTCCAAAGCTATCCAGGCAAGACTTTGATAAATTAAGAATTGAGAGTTGAGAATTGAGAAATGGCTGCACAACAAGTGCGAAGAGAACCGTTCCCCGATTCTCAACTCTCTATTTATCTACCCCGCATTTTTAAATTCTCAATCCCCAATCTACCAAGTGTTCGAAAACTCTATCGCCCGTTATCTGGAAAAGCACGGGCACCCCTACATCCAACTGAAAGCCGTTCTTTTTGACATGGACGGTGTGTTATTCAACTCCATGCCCTACCATGCCGATGCCTGGCATAAAGTAATGGAACGTCATGGCCTGCACTTGAGCCGTGAAGAGGCATACATGCACGAGGGACGTACCGGAGCCTCCACCATCAACATCGTTTATCAACGCCAGTATGGCAAGGATGCCACTCCCGAGATGATAGAAAGCATCTATGCAGAGAAAAGCGCCGAATTCAGTACCCACCCGGAACCGGAACGTATGCCGGGTGCTTGGGAAGTGCTGCAAAAGGTAAAAGCGGCAGGACTTATTCCGGTACTTGTCACCGGTTCGGGCCAACACTCCCTGCTGAACCGCCTTGCCCACAACTTCCCTGGTATGTTTCAGCGCGACCACATGGTGACCGCCTTTGATGTGAAATACGGAAAGCCTCATCCTGAGCCTTATCTAATGGGACTGGAAAAAGCCGGAGTACAAGCCAACGAAGCTATAGTTGTAGAAAATGCACCTATCGGAGTACAAGCCGGAACAGCAGCCGGCATATTCACTGTGGCAGTCAATACCGGTCCGCTGGACAGGCAGGTATTACTGGATGCCGGAGCAGATTTATTGTTTCCGTCCATGCAGGCGCTTTGTGACGACTGGGAAAGGTTGCAAACCGCATTAGATGCCAGTAATAGCCTTCGCCACAAAGATTGACGGCGACCCAAACAATATAACAGTTGATTGGAGCTTATATAACCAAGTAATACCATTACTTGATATACAGAAGGCATCTATTGTCTTTCTTCTTAAAACGCTCCAATCTACTCATTTTCTCCTTCTCGGTTTCTTTAATAGGGAACGTTATCCTACGAGTATCTTTATCATAATCGTACAATTCTCTGGCAGGAACTACATAAACAGATTCCGGACCGTCACCACACCATCCAAAGCCAAAAACATAAAACAAGTTTTTTATCGGACGGTTCAACAGATTAGAGTTCATATACCTTTCGTACTTTTCAATGTCTTTTATATCGAGATAAAAACCTATCTTACTTCGCCATTTACATTCTACAGCTATAATATCTCCAACTTCATGAATGGTACTCGTAGTGGTAACACACTCCATCAACAAATCCGGAGATGATGAAGACAGAGGTCTATAACCCTCAATGTATTTATCACCTCTCCAATCTAAAAGCCGCCAAAATATTTTCTTGTCACAGAGGTCCGGATAACCTTCTTTACTAATATTAGAGTTCTTCACAACCCATTCCTCAAATCTATCTCCCAAATATTTACTTTTCTTCCTTTCTTTAAAATATTGAAAGGTATCCATAAACCGATATTGGAAAACACCTACAAAATCATCGATAAACTGATTTAATATTTTCATAGCCATAATAGTCTATTGTGTCTTTAAATAATATTCATTGCAAACAAAAATTCATAGGTGAAGAGCCGCAACACCCATTTTCAAAAATAGATTTTTTTTCATTTCCAAAAATAGAGTTTTTTTCCCAATTCTTTCCAGATTTCCTTCCCATCTTTGCAATACAGAAAACAAATAAAGTATTAATTATTAAAAATAGAAAAGTATGAAAAAGTTAGTTATGATGTTGGTTTGTATGTTTGCAGTGCACACAATGGTAATGGCAGATAATGATAAGCCGATAGAGGTGAGCCAGTTGCCGGCGAAGGCGCAGACATTTATCAAGACTTATTTTAAAGACCATAAGGTGGCAATGGCTAAATTGGAGTCGGGAATGTTTTATAAAAGCTATGATGTGGTGTTCACGAATGGGGAGAAGGTAGAATTTGATAAATCGGGAGAATGGAAGGAGGTACGATGCAGACAAAGTGAAGTTCCTGCACAGATTGTACCGGAAGCGATACGTAACTATGTAAAGACCAATTATCCGGATGCAAGAATTCTTCAGATTGAGTACGATGACAATGAGTATGAGATAAAGTTGTCTAATCGTTGGGAAATTACATTTGACTCTAAAATGAGGGTGATTGACATTGACGATTGATGACAAGAAAGATTTAGAATATGTAGATTATAAAGTTAAGTATCAAGAAGCTGAAAACAGTTGCTTGGAGAGGGTTTCTCCAGGCAACTGTTTTTTTATGCACTTCCGTACGGTAGCAGGGCATATGGTGCTGCGCTCATTGTACAACAGTAGTTGTACTACTATTCCAATTGCCCGGAGTCAACGAAGCCCCGGCTGCACTTTTGCAGTTTTTTAATCAGTGTGTCCGGAGAAGGACACTCAACCTTCTCCGGAGCTGAAAATACTGATTTATAAGGAAACGGCGCTTCTCGGCGCTTCCTGCCGGAAGGCGACTCAGGCTATGACGCTTTTAGGATTTTGGCAGACCTCACCATGGTATAGGTAGTCCCCTTAGTACAATGGCGCATATCATTCAGCTTACTGAAAAATAGATTTTTTTTCAGAGAGGTTCGTTCGGCAGAGAAATTCCAACCGCAGAACGGAAGAACAACGTTTTCAGTCCGTCATAAAATCCCGGAAGAGCAACCGTTCCATGCGTCTCTTCCGGGAACTTTTTTGATACCACCCGCAAATGCCGCTTCTCCATACGAGGAACTGCACTCCCTATAAAATCATCTGTCAGGGGAAAGTGGATCAGCTTCCTATCAAGACGCGGCTGAGTGGCAAACGCAACATACAGTTGCTTTCCTGAAAAGTCAACCTTATCTACCTGCCGTTCTACCTGTTTCTGAAAATATCCTTTATCCCACCATAAACTGGGGTCTATGGCGATGTATGTATCAAATGCACTGGGATAATTCAGCAAAACATGCAGCGTGAACAACCCGGCATAAGAATGTCCAGCCAACAAGTGTTGTCCATTCACCGGCAAGTCTTGTTCCACTGCGAGGCGTAGCTCCTCCGTCAGAAAACGGCAAAATTGTCCTGCCCCACCCCCTTCCGGTTTATCGCCCGGACGGACAGTTCCGTCACGCCGGGCAGCGGAACAGGTTGGCGTAAAGTCTCTGGTTCTGTTTGTATTCAGGACAGCCACAACGATACAGGGCGGTAAGGAAGAAACTTTGGAGGTGGAAAACAAGCGAGTAAAACCTACCACCGAATGAAAAAAAGAATCACCGTCCAGCAAATAAAGAACCGGATAACTTTCCTCTTTTTCACCCGGGCGGGTTGCAGGTACATACACCCAATATTCTCTAGCCTCATTCAAGACATGCGAAAACAAAGTGTGGCGAGTCCCGATAGAAATAGCTTCTTGCGCTCTCAGCGGAAAACCGAGCCAAGTGACAACTACCAATATGAACAGAATATGCAGGCTTCTCATTTCAATTCTTTTTTCAGTCTGCAAAGTTCGCAGAAAATAAGTTGACTACCTATCCCTATTTTTAGGTATTCTCACGGTTGAAAGCTTTCCGCAGAAATCAAAGGCTGATTAAGAAAGTTTGATGGGCAACTGAATTTCCGTCATCCATTCATCCACCGTTTCTTTGTTCCAAATGCCGTCAATATGGCAAAACCGGGCACGGTCAATGACCTCGTATCCATTTGTCTCGGCATACGCAAAAAGCTCGGCGAAAGTTTCGGGCATATGCTCATAAGCACCGTAATGGTTGACACAGAGCGCAACCGGCACTTCCGGAAGTTCCTTGAATTTAATCAGTTCCGAATCTTCCTTGCGTTCAGCCACCGCTTCAAAAAACTCGATATCAATATCAACCCCATATTCCTCATTATATTCCACCGTGAAACAATATTCCGGGGCAGGACATTCACAACCCAAACGGTACATTTCAGGCCCGATGATATTCGGACAAAGATTGAACAGCTCCTGATAAGAGTCTATTTTACGGCGATGGGTAGCAAAAATTCTTGAAGGGAGGGATTTCTTAAACACTTTTTCCATAACATTCTCTTGTTTATGGAGTAAATTTTCCAATTTGGCAAGTTCGGTCTGCCGCCATATCAAGTGTTCAATCTCGTTTTTGCAACGTTCTATTTTAACCTTCAACAATTCAGCATCCGGAAATTCCTTGCCATCGGCAAACAACTCGGATATCTCTTCGAGGCTGAACCCTAATTGCTTGAGGTAAACAATACGGCTCATACACCGGAGCTGGCTGATGTCGTAATAGCGATACCCCGTCCACTCATCCACTTCAACGGGTATCATCAATCCTATCTCTTCATAATGACGAAGCGTCTTAACGGTCACCTGGCAAAGTTTGGAAAACTCTCCGATTTTAAACTTCATTTTATTCTTCATAAACTCATGCGCATTTTGTTTATGATGCAAAGATAGGTCCTGCCCTTAGGGACGAGTCAAGAGATTGCTTCAAAAAAAACACATATTTCACTATTCACAACGGCAATAGGTGTTTGCACCGCACGTACAATGGGGTAACAACTGCCCACTCAGTTCATCGCGGTAAAATTCATACAGCCGCCGGTACATGGTTTCATAGAGTGCGGCAATTTGTTGCTCCTGCTCACTTTCATTTTGAAAACGATTTTTAAAGGGGTCTTCAAAATTAAAATGCACCTGCTGCTTGGCATCCAGAGTGATAAATTTCAGTTCTTCTCCGGCTTCTTTACATAGGGTAATCACGTAGTCCCACGACCGGTGCGTATAGGTCCCGACACCAGACGGTTTCTTGCGAGACACGCTGAAACCATTCTGTTCCATCACATTGCACACGGCATCGGGAACGCAGTTCCCCTCCATAATTCCTGCCGTAGAGATATTCATTCCCCTGCCAAATGCATGCAGGAGTTCCTGCGCGATACGGCTGCGGCACGTATCTTCATTACTTATTAACAGTATATCCATTGTCCGTTACTTTTCCAGGTTTAAATACTCGCCATCTCCTTCTTTCTTCATCTTCGCTTTACGTGCCAGGTCGAACAAGGTGGGGTTAATGTGGCAATATCCACCAGGATTTTTGTCCAGATAGTCTTGATGATAATCTTCGGCGAGATAGAAGTTCTTCAAAGGCTCTATCTCTACAACCAACGGACGGGAGTAGTTGGCAGCCAGCCGGTCAACGGTTTCACGAATAACAGGCAGGTCGGCGGTATCCGTATAATAGATACCCGTGCGATACTGTGTACCTCTATCCCCCCCTTGCTTATTGAGGCTGGTAGGGTCAATCGTTTTGAAATAAAGGTCGATAAGGAAAGGTAAGTCCACCTCATCGGGATCATACTGTACTTTTACGGTTTCGGCAAAGTCCGTGGTACCGGTACACACCTGCTGATAGGTAGGATTGGCTATATTTCCATTGGCATATCCCACCTGGGTAGCCTCCACACCTTCTATTTGTTTCAGGAAATGTTCGGTACCCCAAAAACATCCTCCTGCCAGATAAATCTCTTTCATTGGTTTCATGTCTGTTCTCCTTTCTGACCGTCCTTCCGGCTTACCGGCATAGGACAGACAAGTCATTAACATTGCAAAAATAAATATTATTTGTTTCATACCTCTAACTCTATGGAAATTATAACAAGAAAGAGAACCGTATGGTTGACTTTTCTGGATGTATTGTATAAAAAGAAACTCCCTTTGCAAAATATTCATGCAAAGGGAGTTCCTTTCTTTGTGACCCCGGTGCGATTCAAACGCACGACCTTCAGAACCGGAATCTGACGCTCT
>OLZD01000836.1_pt1 | contig 9665 bp, 8 predicted proteins | sample 1673451 | NCBI WGS metagenome assembly OLZD01 (sample SAMEA103958112, study PRJEB25191) | human gut metagenome | biome: human-associated habitat [ENVO:00009003]; feature: intestine environment [ENVO:2100002]; material: feces | place: Germany | collected 2013/2015 | reverse complement strand
CTTCAAAGCATTAATGTGGGGTGCTTGTCCGGCAAATACCGGAAAAGAATAGGACGGTACTGCTGATTCGTCAAAACGGATGTAAGCGATTTGCGTATTATCGGCACTGAATTCCAACGCACGGTTAAAACTGAATTCTTCTTCATACACCCAGTCCGGGATGCCGTTGATAATAGAGTTCTGTTTACCGTCTTCGGTAACCTGGCTTTCACTATTGCCATAAAGCAGTTTCACAAGAAAGATATTGTTATCGCGGACAAAAGCTATCATTGTTCCGTCCGGAGAAAAGACGGGGACCTGTTGAGGTCCGCCGTCAGACAGCCGTTCAATGATGTTGTTTGTCGTAACGCCCTTATCATTTCGTTTCAAAGGGTAGATATAATGTACAGCTGTATATGAGTGCCGATAAATCGGGGTCGTCTTGGTGGCAATCAGTAGTTTTTTTCCGTCGGGTGAGAACTGATAGCTGTCGAAGTGCTTGAAATCACATTCGCGGGTAGTCTTTACATCGAAGATCACTTCTACTTTTTCACCTGTCTTGAAAGAATATTTGATGATTTGAGTGCCGTCATCATTCATTTGTGTGTAATGTTCTCCATCAGGCATCGGAATTACGCCTTGAATGTTTTCCGGACGGAAACGTCCCGAGGTGATATCTTTTAAATCGAGTGCCTTTTGTCCTTGTGCCATTCCTGTCAGACAGAGAAGGCAGAGTAATAGAGTGATGCTGATCTTTTTCATCTGCTTTTTTAATTCGGTTTTGGTTTTTATTCGTAATTGCAAAAGTAACAATAAACTTAGATTCGACAAAACCTGATGGATTTTTATGCAGATTTGATAAGGATTATTGGGAAGTTTCAATCTCTTTGTGAAAAGGACTTTAAATATTGTCGCTGTGGACTCGAGAAGAAACTGCTTGCAATGTCACCCTATTTGTTGACGGAGGTACGCCAGTATCTCCGTTTCTTGTTCCGGATGGAACCATTGTATTTCTTCATCTCGTTTGAACCAAGTCATCTGTTTACGCGAATAAATGCGGGAGTTTTGCTTGATTTTATCTATGGCAAAGGAGAGTTCCCATTCTCCATCCAGATACTTGAACAGTTCTTTATAACCTACTGTGTTGAGCGAATTGAGGTGGCGATAGGGAAGTACCGAGCGTACTTCTTCCACTAATCCTTCTTCCATCATCATATCTACCCGACGGTTAATACGGTCATACAACTCTTCCCGGTCACGGGTTAATCCTATTTTAATAATGCGGAACGGACGTTCTTTTTTTTGTTGGGTGCGAAAAGAGGTATAAGTGCGTCCGGTCATATAACAAATTTCCAATGCATGAATAACCCGTTTGGGATTCTTCAGATCGACTATCCGATAATATTCCGGATCCAGCAGGCGAAGTTCTGCACAGAGTTGTTCAAGTCCTTCCTCCTCATATTTCTGTAGCATGAGTTGGCGGGTTTCCGCATCAACGGTAGGAATATCGTCGATACCTTTACAGATAGCGTCTACATACATCATTGAGCCACCGGTAAGAACCACGACCTCGTGTTGCGTAAATAACTTATTGAGGATTTCCAACGCTTCCGTTTCGTATTGGGCGGCACTGTAATAATCTGTCAAATGAAGCGTACCGACCAAATAATGAGGTACACGTTTGAGTTGGTCGGGAGTAGGAGCTGCCGTACCTATCTTTAATTCGGCGTAAAGTTGTCTTGAATCAGCAGATACAATGCTTGTTTGAAAAGACTCTGCTATCCGCAGGCTTAATTCTGTTTTTCCTACACCGGTAGGACCTATAAGAACAATGAGAGTAGGCAAGGGGGATAAGTGGTTAATGGTAACAGATTAGTGATTTAATGATCTGTGAATAAACGAATCTTTACCACACTTATCATTAAATCACTAATCGTTAAATTAATATTTATCTTCGTTATAAGGGCTACCTGTATCGCCACCGATATCGAATCCTTCTTGGTCGAAGTCTTCCATATCGAAGTCTTGGTCGCCATAGAAGTTTTCATCTAAATCAAGCGAACCGCCGCTAGCAGCCATTTCTTCAAAATCCACAGTCTGTTTGGGAGCTTCTCCAGATTTCTTGGTACATTTGGCACCTGTCATATTCTTTCCGGTGATAATCTCAGATAGTTCGATGAAGAAACAACGTTCTGTCATGTAATCGAATACGTAGAGTAATTTCTGCTTTTCATCTTCTACTAATTCGCTGATTGTGGTTTCTTTCATCACCCAGCTATCCATTTCGGGATTATCATCCATTTCTTCCAAAGTGACTTCTTTTTCTTTTTCCCAATCATCATCGCAGATAAAGAAAGAAGTCATCTGGTCGTTTGTATACCCTGCTGATTTCAGTATTGCCTCATGGAAGTCAAAGAAAGTAGCTTCCGGGTCAATTTGTATTTCTCTGACAAAATCGTCAACTTCATCAGATATAATAGTAAATCTGTATATCATAATATGACTATTTTGAACTGTTTATTTAATAATGCCACGCTCTGAGTTACGGATGAAGTTGATAATATAGTCAATCTCCGGACTCTTTTCAAATTCATCTTCAATTTTCTTTAATGCTTCTGTCGTATTCAAACCACTTTGATAGATGATACGATAGGCATTGTGAATGCTTTCGATCACTTCATTGGCAAAACCGCGACGGCGCAGACCGATGATGTTGATACCACTGAAGGCGATAGGTTCGCGTCCTGCGATGATGTAAGGAGGGATGTCTTTGCTGAAACGACATCCGCCTTGAATCATTACATGGCTACCTACATGACAGAATTGGTGCATCAATACGTTAGCACTGACGATTGCATTGTCGTCAATCACGATTTCTCCTGCCATTTTGGTAGAATTGCCTATGATACATCCGTTTCCCACTAATGCATCGTGCGCTACGTGCACACCCTCCATCAGTAAGTTGTTGCTTCCCACAATCGTGCGCCCTTTAGCTGCCGTACCACGGTTGATTGTTACGTTTTCGCGAATCAGGTTGTTGTCTCCGATTTCAGCGGTTGATTCTTCTCCGCGAAATTTAAGGTCTTGCGGGATGGCCCCGATGACGGCTCCCGGAAATATAGTGTTTCCGTTGCCGATACGCGAGCCATATAAAATATTGGCATTAGCCATAATTTTATTATTGTCGCCGATAACCACGTTTTTATCTATGAATACAAAAGGCGCAATTTCTACATTTTCCCCTATTTTAGCTTCGGGATGGATATACGCTAAAGGACTTATCATTTGAATTTTCAATTGTTAATTACTTGTTTTTTACTATTTGTGCCATGAATTCAGCTTCGCAAACCACTTTCTCTCCAACAAATGCATAACCTTTCATGGTAGAGATTCCACGACGGATGGGGGCTAACAATTCCACACGGAAAATCAGTGTATCTCCCGGCACTACTTTCTGGCGGAATTTGACACCGTCTATCTTCATGAAATAAGTAGAATAACGTTCCGGTTCATCAACAGAGTTGAGAACAAGCAAACCTCCGACCTGTGCCATAGCCTCTACCTGAAGTACACCCGGCATAACAGGTTCTTGTGGAAAATGACCTTGGAAGAAAGGTTCATTAGCAGTGATATTCTTGACGCCTACAATATAGTTGGCACCAATTTCAATTACTTTGTCCACCAATTGGAACGGATAACGGTGAGGTAGTAGCTCACGGATACGGTTTACATCCATTACCGGTTCCCGATTGCAGTCATAGCCCGGTGCCTGGATTTCGTGCAGACGGATTTCTTTCCGCATCTGACGGGCGAATTTGTTGTTGATCGTATGTCCGGGACGGGTAGCGATGATACGTCCTTTGATCGGTTTACCGATTAAGGCAAGGTCACCGATAACATCCAGCAATTTGTGACGGGCACATTCGTTCGGCCAAACCAATGGCTTGTGATTAATATAGCCTAACTGATTGGCGTCCATATGGGGTACTCCCATCACATCTGCCAACTTATCGAAACTTTCTTGCGACATCTTACGTTCGTAGATTACGATAGCGTTATCCAAGTCGCCACCTTTAATCAGGCCGGCGGAAAGTAACGGTTCTATTTCGCGAACAAAGACGAAAGTACGGCTGGCAGCCACTTCGTCTTTGAATTTATGCATATCTTCGAGTGTTGCAAACTGATTCGGAATGATGGTTGAATCGTAGGAAACCAATACATTCAGGCTAAAATTCTCATCCGGCAATACGATGATGGATGAACCGGTCGTTTCATCCCGGAACTCTATTTTAGATTTGATAATATAAAAGTCTTTGACAGCATTCTGTTCTACTGTTCCTACACGTTCTATTTCTTGTACATAATATTGTGCGCTACCATCCAATATCGGAAATTCCGGGCCGTTTACCTGGATAAGACAGTTATCAATGCCCAATGCGTAAAGGGCTGCCATACCATGTTCCACGGTGCTTACTTTAACTCCATTCTTCGACAAAACAGTACCACGTGTGGTTTCCACCACATTGTCGGCTACTGCATCGATTATTGGTTGTCCTTCTACGTCAATACGTTGGATTTTATATCCGTGATTGTCCGGAGCCGGATTGAATGTTACAGTGAGATCAAGTCCAGTGTGAAGACCTTTCCCGCTCAGTGAAAAGCTATCTTTCAGCGTTTTTTGTTTCAGCATTGGTTACTTATTTAATAGTTGTTTTAATTCTTCGATTTCTTTGCGCAGGTCATGTAGCTCCTTCTGCATATTCGGCAGGCTTTTTCTTATGATGGACGCTTTGAAATATTGTTTGGGATCCATAGGTGGAGTTCCGATCAGCTGGCTTCCGGATTTGATGTCTCCGGGAACACCGGATTGTGCGCCCAATCCTACTTTATCCCCTATTTTGATGTGTCCGGCAATACCGACCTGACCGCCGAACATGCACCATTCACCGATTTTTGTAGAGCCGGCAATACCGACTTGCGCAGCCATCACAGTATGTGAACCTATTTCATCATTATGTGCTATCTGCACCAGATTATCTATTTTAGCACCACTATGTACTATTGTAGCTCCCATTGTAGCACGGTCTACACAGGTATTGGCGCCTATATCCACTTTATCTTCCAGAATCACGATTCCGATTTGAGGAATCTTATCGTATCCGTTCGGAGTAGGAGCAAAGCCAAATCCGTCCGCCCCGATCACAGCACCTGAATGCAGGATACATTCATTACCTATACGGCAGTCGTGGTAGATGTTGACATTTGAGTAAAGCAGACAATTATCACCTATTTTCACACCGTCTCCAACAAAAGTATGCGGATAAATCTGGGTGTTATCTCCAATTACGGTATTTTCACCGATATAGGCAAAAGCACCAATATATACATTCTCACCAATCTTGGCACTGGGGGCAACAAATGCTAGTGAATCGATACCTTGTTTTTTAGGTTTGCTCATTTCGTAGAGATTGAGCAGTTTCGCCAGGCTTTCGTATGCATTTTCCACTTTGATAAGAGTGGCTTTAATTTCATGTTCAGGAGTAAAATCCTTGTTAACCAGAACAATGCTTGATTGTGTTTCGTAGATATAAGGTGTATATTTAGGGTTCGACAGGAAAGAAATTGCTCCGGGCATTCCCTCTTCAATTTTAGCGAATGTGTGTACCGTAGCGTTTTCGTCTCCAATGATTTCCCCTTGGATAAATTCTGCAATTTGCTTAGCCGAGAACTCCATGTCTTTTATTTAAAATTTAATTAGTTCACAAATAACGGACTTTTTTTTCAGATTTCCGTGTTATTGAATGAATATTTTATACTTATCTGTGTAATCTCTGGTAACAGAGATAGTATTTCTTTACCTTTTTGGACAATAATGAGATGTTCAGCATGTCCGAAGCTTCGGCTATGTTTTTGATTGTGCCGTCGTTATAGATAATGTCAATACTGTCATCTGCCGGGTCGTACATGTTCTTTTCGATGCTGGGGGTAGAAACAAAATAGTTCGCTTCGGAAAGGGGTATGTCTAGTTGTTGGCTGATTTGCAAAGTTAATTCTTTTTTTCTGTCTTCACTAATCGGTTCCGACGAAATTTCCACTTTAAAGATATTTCGGTTAATCATTCCCATACTTAAAGTCGAAAGTACCTTATCGGTATGGGTGCTCCATACTTTCAAAGCCGTCCAGATATCATTGTCATCCAGCTGGATAAAATTCTCCAGGCAATCGGGATTGCTGTAGAATTCCGTAGGAGTGATATCGTTGTAAAGGAAAAAACGTAATGCAGGTGATGCGAACAGTTCTATACCTTGTGAGGCTAGTTCTTTAGCGCGTAGAAGAGTACTGATCAACATTTTTTCGTATGCGACCGAGGTTTTGTGCAGGTATACTTGCCAATACATCAGACGGCGTGCCGTAAGAAAGTTCTCTATGGAATAGATACCTTTAGACTCGACTACGAGACGGTCGTCGGCCACATCAAGCATTTTTATGATTCGTGCAGAGCCGATGTTTCCTTCTGTTACTCCTGTATAAAAACTGTCACGACGAAGATAATCAAGCCGGTCCATGTCCAGTTGCCCGCTAACCAGCTGATGCAAGAAACGTTTTGGATATTCATCCTTGAAGATTTGGATGGCAAGACTGAGTTGTCCGTTCATCTCCTTGTTCATCCGTTCCATCAGCATGAGGGAAATTTCTTCGTGAGGAATTCCTTTCACGATTGTATCCTCCAGTACATGTGAGAATGGGCCATGCCCAATGTCATGCAGAAGGATGGCAGCCTGCACAGCTTCCGCTTCACTGTCAAAGATAAAATTACCTTTGGACGCTAGTTGGGTGATTGCTTCGCTCATTAGGTAGAATGCTCCCAGTGAATGTTGGAAACGGGTGTGCTGTGCACCGGGATATACTACCGATGAGAGTCCCACCTGCTTGATGCGGGTAAGACGCTGCAATAGGGGATGACGTACAATATCATACAGTAATCCCTTGGGTATATTAATGAACCCGAATACCGGGTCGTTAATTATCTTTCTTTCGTAGACCACTTAATTACTGATTGTTAATCACTCTCTTCAATTGTTCTGCCATTTGTGCCTGAACTTCTTGTGCAGCAGTACGGGCAGCTTCTGCAAACTTTTCTGTCTTATCTACGTAGATAATGCCACGGGAAGAGTTTACAATCAATCCACAAGTGCTATTCATACCATATTTGCAAACTTCTTCGAGCGAGCCGCCTTGCGCTCCGATACCGGGAACGAGAAGGAAATGGTCAGGAACAATTTTGCGGATATCTTCAAAAGCACGTCCTTGAGTAGCGCCTACTACGTACATCATACGGTCATCGTTTGCCCATTCCTGTGATTTGCGCAACACTTTCTCAAACAAGCGTTCACCGTTCACGTCTTCCGTCAACTGGAAGTCATGAGAACCTTTGTTGGAAGTCAGTGCCAACAGGATCACCCATTTGCCTTCGTAGGTCAGGAACGGAGTTACGCTGTCCTCGCCCATATAAGGAGCTACGGTTACAGAATCTATGTCCAGTTCTTCGAAGAAAGTACGGGCATACATGGCGGAAGTGTTTCCTATATCACCACGTTTTGCATCGGCAATGATGAACTGATCCGGATAATTATCCTTGATATACTTTACTGTCTTTTCAAAAGCGATCCATCCTTTTACACCCATACTTTCGTAAAAAGCCAAATTGGGTTTGTAGGCTATGCACAAATCGGCTGTCGCGTCGATGATTGCCTTATTGAAAGCAAAAATCGGATCTTCTTCTTTCAGCAGATGTTCCGGAATTTTCTTGATGTCAGTATCAAGCCCTACACAAAGGAATGATTTTTTGCGTTTTATGTTTTCAAATAATTGTTGCTTATCCATCTTATTGTTTACTGTTTTTTACTATTTTAGAATCACTCTCAACTCTCAATTTTCAACTCTCAACTTATCTAAAGTTCGCTTTCCTTCAACCGTTCCGCATTTTCAGCTACGATCAGGTGGTCGATACAGTCTTGTATATCCCCGTCCATGAAAGCCGCAAGATTATAAATCGTGTAATTAATGCGGTGGTCGGTGATACGTCCTTGCGGATAGTTGTATGTACGGATTTTCGCAGAGCGGTCTCCCGTTGAAACCATCGTTTTACGTTTGGAAGCAATGTCGTCGATATATTTCTGATGCTCCTTGTCGTAGATGAAAGTACGGAGACGGGCCAATGCGCGCTCTTTATTTTTGGGTTGGTCGCGTGTCTCGGTACATTCGATCAGAATTTCTTCGGAAACACCGGTATTGGGGTTCTTCCAGATATAGCGCAGACGCACTCCGGATTCTACCTTATTAACGTTCTGTCCGCCTGCGCCGCCGCTTCGGAAAGTATCCCATTTGATTTCTCCTTCGTTGATGACAACGTCAAATTCTTCCGCTTCGGGGAGTACGGCTACCGAGGCAGCGGATGTATGTACACGTCCTTGCGTCTCCGTAGCCGGTACACGCTGTACACGGTGTACGCCGGACTCATATTTCATCTTAGAATAAGCACCCTGTCCTGTAATCATAAAGTTTACAGATTTCATACCACCGATTCCGATTTCTTCCATTTCTAAGGTCTCAACCTTCCAACGCTGACTCTCAGCATAGTGTACATACATACGGTAAATCTCTGCCGCAAATAATGCCGCCTCATCTCCACCGGCACCTGCACGGATCTCCACGATAACATTTTTGTCATCGTTCGGGTCTTTTGGTAAAAGAAGGATTTTTAATTCATTCTCTAATTCTGCGACACGGTTCTTTGCATCGTTTAACTCTTCTTTTGCAAGTTCGCGCATCTCTTCGTCAGATTCTTCCTCCAACATGGCAAGCGAATCCTCGATGTTCTGCTTGCACTGTTTGTATTCTTTGTAAGCCTCCACGATCGGTAAAATATCGCTCTGCTCTTTCATCAGCTTACGGAAACGTTCCGGATTATTTGCCACATCCGGCTCACTTAATTCACTCATCAACTCTTCATAACGGATGAGTAAGTCCTCTAATTTATCAAACATATTTCTCCCTCATTTCTGTCTAATCAAATATCGTGATTTCATCACTCAATAATTTCGTCGTTCGTCAAATGCAAATAAATTTGCATTTTCCTCTCTTTCGCTCATTATATTTCTACACTCTGATGCCGCTACAACATCCCAGTCACAACCCTGTCATTTCCTGCAAGGTCTTTTTTCACACAGACGTTTGAAAATCCTGCGTCTGTCATCATTTTAGATACATCTTTTCCCTGATCATACCCAATCTCAAACATCAGAGAACCGCCAGAATTCAGATAATCTTTACTCTGTTCCACGATCTTGCGGTAAAAGTAAAGTCCATCCTCTTTTCCATCTAACGCCTCGATCGGTTCAAACACCTGTACCTCCGGCATGAGCTGCGGAATCACATCCGTTGGGATATAAGGCGGATTTGACACGATCAGATCGAATCTTTCAACCGGATCGTATCGCTGCACCGCGACGGCTACTGCATCCAAACGGTCCGCCCAGGGCGACGCGGCAAAATTTTCAGCCGCCTGCGTCGCGCACTCCGCATCGACGTCCACCGCCGTAATCCGGGCTGCACTCCGCTGGGCCAGCATCAGGGCGATCAGGCCCGTGCCCGTACCTACGTCGAGCATCCGCCGGTCCCCGGGA
>OLZD01000786.1_pt1 | contig 9964 bp, 6 predicted proteins | sample 1673451 | NCBI WGS metagenome assembly OLZD01 (sample SAMEA103958112, study PRJEB25191) | human gut metagenome | biome: human-associated habitat [ENVO:00009003]; feature: intestine environment [ENVO:2100002]; material: feces | place: Germany | collected 2013/2015 | reverse complement strand
TTGGTGATCCCTTTGCCAAACCATGCTGTCTCCGGAAAGCCCGCTAAACAACAGCCTTCCGGTGTAGTTGCTTGATTTTTTTTTACCCACAACTATGCACGAAGAGCCCGAAAAATTTCGATATCCGGATGGTTTGGAAAGAACAAACCCGAGCAAGCTTTTCGGTGTCGGCAGCTGCTTATGACTGCTGTTGTGTTTATCTAATCATATATCTAATTGCTATCTCATCACAAGATATTTAAATACTTGTATTAAACAGTTTTGTATGTTGATATAATGCAATAAATATATTGTGATTATCTAATCATAATGTTGTGATTAGATCGTGATTATATTGTTGGTCTGACGGAAGCTCCGGAAGTTGCTCCTTTGGATTTGAAGTTTGGTACTGATATGCGTCGGGAAGATCTGAATACTGAATTTAAGCGGCATTATGTCGATGACATCAAGGCAACGGTTATCGCGTTTGCCAACACGCAAGGAGGATATCTGTATGTCGGTATCGAGGATGACGGGACTGCCTGCGGAGTCTCGGATCCTGACGGTGCCGTTCTTCAGATTCAGAATGCACTGCGGGATTCGATCACGCCGGACGTGATGGCGTGCGTCAATTGCCGCGGTGAAGAAATTGACGGCAAAGATGTTGTTGTCGTTGAGGTCAAACAAGGAAGTCAGAGACCTTACTTTCTCAGGGGCAAGGGACTGCGTCCGGAAGGTGTCTTTGTCAGGCAGGGACCGTCAACTGTTCCGGCAGGCGTCAATGCGATCAGGGAAATGCTGATGGAAACCGCAGGAAGCGTTTTTGAGAAAGAGGTTTCCTTTGAGCAGGAGCTCTCCTTTGATTACACATCGAGATACTTTGCTCAGGCCGCGGTTGCCTTCGGGGATCAGCAGAAAAAAACGCTCGGTCTGGTTAATAAAAACGGGCTTTACACAAATCTTGCGCTGCTTTTATCCGATCAGTGTCCGTATTCCCTGAAAGCCGCGGTTTTTCAGGGAACAGACAAGATGATTTTTCGTGACAGAGCCGAATTTGAAGGCTCCGTTTTGGAGCAGTTTGACAAAGCCTTGGCTTTTTTGGAGAAACACCAGTCAATGCGTTCTGTTTTTCAGGGCGCGAAAAGAATCGATATACCGGACTATCCGATGATGGCCGTCAGAGAAGGACTCACGAATGCTGTTGTGCACCGGGAGTACGCAAGTAGCGGGCCGATTCTGATGAGTATTTTCGCTGACAGACTGGAAATTCTGAATCAGGGCGGATTGCTGCCGAACTTCACAATAGATGAAGTTCTCAGAGGGGTATCTGAGCAACGCAACGAAAAGCTGGCAGCCGTGTTTTACCGCCTGGGACTGCTGGAAGGCTACGGGGCCGGTTACAGCAGAATGCTTTCAGCCTATGCCGGCACAGGGAAGAAACCGGAAATTTCCGTCACGCGCTTCAGTTTTATGCTGACTCTGCCCAATGTGAACGGCGGTTTGGAGGATGTAAGCGGACGAGCGGTTATCCGGGAGCAACCGCAGCAAGTTGTGCCCGCAGTTTCGCTTGAAGATCTATCCGAACGGGCAAGAGAGCGGATGCAGAAGGTTCTGCAGCGCTGCCGTCAACAGCCTCAGATAACCCGCGCGGAGGCGCAGGATTTGTTGGGCGTTTCGCAGAGTACGGCAACACTGCTGCTTAATGCCATGGTGCAGCGCGGGCTGCTGGTGTCTGTTGGTTCAGGACCAACGAAGGCCTATCGCCCGACTGGCTTGGCTTAAGTACATGCGACAGTCTGTCGGTGGGGGATGACGGAGATGAATCCCGTCAGCTTTCCCACCGGAAACATACCGGACTGAAGGTTGAGGATCAGTGCGTCTGCAGCGTAAAGATTTCCTGCAGTTCGTTCTTGGAGAGATCTCCGATCCAGTTTTCGCCGGTCTCAACCGTCATCTCTGCCAGGGCCTTCTTGGATTCAATCATCGTGTTGATCTTTTCCTCAAAGGTCTCGGCGGAAATAAAGCGGTAGACGTTCACGGAAGACTTCTGCCCGATACGGTAGGCGCGGTCCGTGGCCTGGTTTTCCACGGCCGGGTTCCACCAGAGGTCGTAATGGATGATCGCGGTGGCCGCGGTGAGATTAAGCCCGGTGCCTGCGGCTTTGAGCGACAGGATAAGCACCTTGTCACTGCGGTTAGTCTGAAAGCTGTCGACAATTGCCTGGCGCTCTTTCTGGGCCACACCCCCGTGAATAAATTTCGGCGTGCTGCCTGTCTTCTCGCCGATCCACTTCTGCAGCAGTTTCCCCATCTCCCGAAACTGCGTGAAGATCAGTGCCTTGCGCCCTGCGGCTTCGAGATCCTCGAGAATTCCGAAAAGCCGCTGCATCTTGCCGGAATACTCCGCGGAAGCGTAAGAGCCGTCCTTAGCGTACTGCGCGGGGGCATTGCAGATCTGCTTAAGCTTCATCATGAGCGTGAGAACCATCGCACGGCGCTCCATGGGACTCATGCCGTCGTTAATCTGTTCAAGCGACTTTTTAACGACCTTGTCGTAAAGAAGCGCCTGCTCTTTGGTGAGCGTGCAGTATTCATCGGTCGAAATCTTTTGCGGCAGCTCAGGCGCAATCGCCTTGTCGGTTTTGAGCCTTCGCAGAATAAAGGGCGCCGTGACGCGCTTAAACTGCTCGGCCGTTTCTTCATCGTGCTCGATTTCGATGGGCTGCGCGAAGGTGTTCTTAAAGCCCGTTGCGGAGCCGAGAAGCCCTGGGTTGGTGGCTTCCATGATGGACCAGTATTCCATGAGCCGGTTTTCCACGGGCGTGCCGCTCATCGCAACGACCCCGTCAGCCTTGACGGTACGCACGCTCTTAAAAGTGGAGGTGCGGTAGTTTTTGACGGCCTGGGCTTCATCCAAAATGAGAAGCCGCCAGGCGCGCTCCGCAAGCGTGTTGACGGAAGACCTGAGCGTGCCGTAGGTCGTGAGCACTGCGTGCACCGTCTCTTTTTCACCGGGCAGCGCCCGGCCCGGGCCGTAGTAGACGTGCAGTTTAAGTTTCGGCGCAAAGCGCGCGGTTTCTCTCTGCCAGTTGGTGATAAGTGACGTCGGCACCACAATGAGCGCGGGTTTGCCTTTCAATTCCCTGCGGGTGCGTAAACCTTCAAGAAGCGTAATCACCTGCAGCGTTTTTCCGAGCCCCATGTCGTCAGCAAGGATCGAACCGATCCCGATACGGACATTGCGCATCATCCAGCGGTAGCCCCGTTCCTGATAGGGCCTGAGTGTTGCTTTGACGGTTGCGGGAATGGGTGTGTCGGTTTCTTTAAGCAGCCTCTGAAGCGCCGTGCGCACGGCCTCGGTGAGCTGAACCGGGCTTGAATCCATGTCGCCCGTGAGCGCTGCGCGCAGAATCGCCATTTTGGTGAGGCCCTGCTTTTGCGCCTCGATGCGGTTGCGGATGCGGGTAAGTTCCTTTTCATCCACAAACATAAAGCTGTCGTGAAAGCGTACGACGCGTCCGGCCATGGCTGAAAGCGCTTTGAGTTCTTCGCGCGAAATCGCTTCGCCGCCCACCGCCACCTTCCAGTCAAAATCCAGCAGGTCCATAAGGCCCATAAAGCCCTGCGACACATCCCAGTTTTCCGCAAGGTCAATCTGCATCGTGGCCTGAGGTGCGAGAAGCTTTCTGAGGCTCTTCGGAAGAATCACCTTGACGCCCAGAAGCCTTAACTGCGGAATCGCTTTAAAGAGAAGGGGCGTCAATTCCTGCATCGTCACAAGCGTCGTCTCCGAGCCCTTTCGCAGAAGGTCGGTGAGTTCCGCACAGTGGTTGCTTAACCTTGCGGCCGTGCGCATCGCGTCAAAGCGGACCGGCTTAAAGGCGGGGTCGGCCAAAATGCGCTTCAAAGTGGCATAACCCGCGCCTACCGCGCCTCCGCTGGCGTTTTCGTCCATCGACAAAAACCCGAGCTCAACCGTGAGGGGCTCTTCAGCGGCCTTATCAGTGTCGTGCGCTTCGCTTCCGTGCCAGGGATCGCGCACCGTGAGAACTGGTTTTAAGTGCACGGCAACAGAGGCCGTGCTTTGCGCCAGGGGGCTCAACCACTCGGAAAGCCGCAGGCGCAGCGCCGTGTTTTCGGGGTTTTCGAGCGTATCGGTGTAGTCCGCGGCAAATAGCGCCGTGTTGTCGGGCAGCAGCGTCTCGCCGCGAACCTTTTCAAAGCCCGCGCGCACGAAGCTGTCGATGAAGATCCCCAGAACAATTTCGCCCATGGTGACCGCACTCATCGCGTCCGGGCGCCCGAGGATCTCAAGCCAGGGTTTGTCCACCCGCAGAAAAAGCGCACCGAGTTCCCGGGTGAGCTCCCGGATTTCAGGGGACGTGGTCGCGGGAATCCAGCGCACCGCAAAGCAGCCTTCGGCGGGCTCATAAATCTGCGGCATCGCAGCCTGAACCATCATGAGTTTTGCCGCCAGCACCCAGGCGTCGTAGAAGGCTTCGATTTCCTCGGCTTCGCTGTCAAGTTTCTTCGCGTTTAAAAAGCCCGAGAACATCTCGTGCACGCGCACGGGGCTTCCGTCCGGGCGCATGTCACCGACGCGGCAGGACACAAGTTTCCCGCTTTCGTGGTCAAATTCCTGCCAGTAAAGGGTTTCGGAGGTTCGCACCGCGCCCCAGGTATTGACCGAAATCAGTGCTGCGGGGTGCTCTTCGTCGGACACGAAAACGGGCGGAGTGTGCTCCGAGAGTTTTGTGAGTTGCGCTTTGGCAACCTTGGCCGCTGCCGTGAGCACCTTTCTCACCGTTTCCCGCAAGTTTCCGCCCACGTAGCCCGCGGGCTTTTCTGAGAGGAGCGCGAGCTGCGCGTCCGGTTCAAACGCGGGCGTCTTAAAGGTCAGTGCCGAGAGGCTTCTCAACCAGTCTTCCTTGGTTTCGGCTTCGGTGGGGGCGGACCACGTGTTGTCGTCATCGATGTAAAGATCGGTGATGTTGCTGTCCTGCATCACCGACGCATCAAACGTGCCGGCTGCATCGGACGGATCGGCGCGCTTGAGAATATCGCGCCAGGCGGGAAGTTCCGAATTGAGTGCCCGCCCGATTTCTACGCCTCTTAACGCCAGTTCTTTTGTGAGGTCAATGCCGCGCAGCGCAAAGAGAATGAAGGGATTGGCATCGATCTCCTGGCTCATCTTGTAAATGACCGCTGCGATGTGTTTGCAGGGCACCGCGCTGTCCGGGCACGAGCACTGCATGTCCATGTCCCGCCAGCTCGCGGGAAACAGGCGGATCCCGATCTTTTCGCATAAGGGGAGGATGTCGGGTGACAGTTCGCGCGCAGAGAGCTTGGCAAGAATGAGGAGCGAGGACGCGACGGCATCAAGCAGCTTTTCGCGCTGCTCGCGGGAGATTTCGGGGAGCTTCAGAGTTACCGTATAAAACGGATCGTAGTGCCCGATAACGCGCGCCTTGACGGCGTGCTGTACAAAGTCAAGCCGGAAGGATTTGACTTTGCCGGTGTTGGCGTAGGTTTTGCCGCGGGGGATGCGGTTGGCGTAGTCGATGTGCGTGAGGGCGTTGAGCCACTGCTCGCCCCACCAAGTGGTACCGTATTCGGTGCGTGCCATGAGTCGGAAACCGGTTGTCGAAAGAAGAGGGCTGCACGGGGAAAAGCTGTGCAGGAGAAAGGGAAAGTCGGGGGTATTGTAAGGGGACGGTGGGATGCACGGGAATAAAAACCATGTGCACGGCAGACGGGGCGGACAGACTCGTTTGCGGTAAGAAGAGAAACTTTCCCGACACATCGGTGGCGTTTCAGCCAACATAACCAACACAGCAGACCGTATTCTTCAGGATGAAAACCTTGTTACGTCTGATTGGCGGTGCGGATTTCGGCGGCCGGCAAAGGGTAGATGCTCACGGACGACCTTTGCCCGATACGGTAGGCGCGATCCGTGTCCTGATTTTCGACGGCCGAGTTCCGCCAGAGGTCGTAATGGATGATGGCGGTTCGGCTGGACGAAGAAGAGGTTTTGTCAGAGATATCGCGGCGTCAGGGGCTTCCCTCTGCGGATGCTTTTCAGATCTTTACCGGCAGCTTTACGCAAGCGGTCGGCTTTCCTTTTCCGGTGCGCCCTTCTAAGGATAATGTCTGGGCTGAGCCTTTCGCTTCAGAAGCTCGAATGGATACGTTTGCCCGGTGCAGGAGCGGATAAAACCGTTTATTGCCCGAGTCGGGAGAGTTGCCGAAGCAACTTTTTAAGAACAAAATCGGCGAAAGCTCACTTGACACTCACCGCTCCGTCTCCACGTGTTCTTGCCTCTCGCGCGGCCAAAGCGCCAAATCTATGTCGAGCAGCCAAAGCCAGCGCATCAGCTGCTCAAGACTGATTGCCTGCGGGTGATGTTCAAGGTAGGAAACCCGAGGCTGCGTGATACCCAACCTGAAAGCAACATCTTTTTGAGTAATTCTCAGGTACTTTCTCCGCGCCCTCAAAAGCACGGACATCTGGTTCGGGAGGCGAACAATAACGGGCTGCGGCATACGGATAACCTCTTTCCGAAAACTCTGTTTATCACTATAACGAACATTTTGAAAATATTACTCATAGTAATATTTTGAATTCCGGCAGAAACGCAGACACTTTTGCCAAGATCAGGCGGCGGCAAAACCTTGGAACAAGGCACAATACGTTCCATTACAAACACAACCCAAAAAACAGAAATGTCCAAGATTCTGCTCATTAACGCCCACCCGAATCCCGCAAAGTCTGTCGCGAACAACGCCGTCATCGCAGAAGTCACGCGGCGCCTCCCTGAGATCACTGAATTTCCCGCAGGAAGCCCGGGGCTTGAGCCCCGGGAGGAATGCGGGCTTTCGAAATTTTTTAATCTTGGCCCAAACGCAGCCAAACCATGCACATAGTTTTTGCTTAAGGTACAGCGAGGCACTGCGCAAACATACGTCTCTGCATTTTTTCTTCTCCTTTGATGTTGCCGATTCCGCCGGACACGACCGGCCGGAAACGACTATGTCCGATTTTCAGACCTTTTTCGAACTTTGTGCACAATTTCCTGCACCGGCTGAGAAAAAGAGCCTTTCAGGAAAAAGACCCGGACGACCTTTTCTCACTGTCATCAGGCGCTTAACCGAGAACCTCCCCCGCAAAAAAAACACTTTTCCACTTCCCGCTCCCGCGCTAAAATCCCGTTTTCTTTCTGCCGAAGCTTCTGTTTCAGACAACAAAGTCCTCACGGACCACTACAAAGAGCCGGGCTTACGGCAGGCGTTTCAGGTTAATTACAAAAGGGTCGAACTCATGTCCGGTCATTCCAAATGGGCCAATATTCAGCATCGTAAAGGCCGTCAGGACGCCAAGCGCTCCAATCTCTGGACCAAACTGGTCCGTGAAATCATTGTTGCAGCCCGTGTGGGCGGCGGCGGAGACCCCGACATGAATTCCCGCCTGCGCCTTGCGGTCTTAAAGGCCCGTGAAGGCAATGTGCCCAAGGACACGATCAACAATGCCATTCTGAAGGGCACGGGTCAGCTTGAAGGCGTGAGCTACGAAGAAGTCCGCTACGAAGGCTACGGCATCGGCGGCGCGAGCCTTATCATCGACTGCACGACCGACAACCGCACCCGTACGGTGGCTGACGTCCGTCACATCCTTTCCAAGCACGGCGGAAACCTCGGCACCGAAGGCTCCGTTTCCTTCCAGTTCAAGCACTGCGGCGAATTCCTCTTTGCCCCGGGCACGGACGAAGACAAGGTTATGGAAACGGCTCTGGAAGCCGGTGCCGACGACGTAATGACCGCCGAAGACGGCTCGATTGAAGTGGTCTGCGACCCCGCGGCTTTTGATGCGGTTGCCAAGGCCTTTGAAACGGCCGGACTCACCCCGGTTGCCTCCGACGTCACGATGAAGCCCTTAAACGAAGTGGAATTAAAGGGCGAAGACGCCGAGAAGATGCGCCGCCTCATTGACGCACTCGAAGATCTCGACGACGTGAGCCACGTCTACACGAGCGCCGTTTTTGAAGACGAACCGGCCGAATAACCGGTTTGTTTTGCTGAAAAAGGCGACGCCTCAAAACTACGGAGCGCCGCCTTTTTTGTATCATCACTTATTGAGTTTCTTTTTTCCCTATCGGAGATAACCCATGAAAGTTCTCGTTGTCGGCAGCGGCGGCCGCGAACACGCCCTCGCCTGGCGTCTTTCTCTGGCTGACAGTGTGGATGCCGTTTTTGCCGCGCCCGGCAATCCCGGCACGGCCGCTGAAAAAGGCATCACCAATGTGGCGGTGACCGACATCGCGGAACTTGCGGCCTTTGCCAAAAAAGAAGGGATTGACCTCACGGTCGTGGGCCCGGAAGCGCCGCTCGCGAAGGGCCTCGTGAACGTTTTCCGCGCCGAAGGTCTTGCCGTTTTCGGCCCCACCAAGGAAGCCGCGCAGCTTGAAAGCAGCAAGGACTTTGCCAAGGCCTTCATGAAGCGCCACGGCATTCCCACGGCCGACTACGAAACGTTTTCCGACCCGGCCGCGGCCCACGACTACATCCGCCGCAAGGGCGCTCCGATTGTGATCAAGGCCGACGGCCTGGCGGCCGGCAAGGGCGTTGTGGTCGCGATGGACGAAGAAACCGCGCACGCTGCCGTTGACGACATGCTCGAAGGCCACAAGTTTGGTGCCGCGGGCGCGCGCGTCGTGATTGAAGACTACTTGGCCGGTGAAGAAGCCAGCTTCATCGTGATGAGTGACGGCGTGCACGTTCTGCCGCTTGCCACAAGCCAGGACCACAAGCGCCTTTTGGACGCAGACCAAGGCCCCAACACGGGCGGCATGGGCGCCTACAGCCCGGCTCCCGTCGTCACCCCTGAAATTCACGCCAAGGTGATGCGGGAAATCATCGAACCCACAATCCGCGGCATGGCCGCCGACGGCATTCCCTTTACAGGGTTTCTTTATGCCGGTCTCATGATCAGTAAGGCTGCGGACGGTACGCCCACCGTGAAGACCCTGGAATTTAACTGCCGTATGGGTGACCCCGAAACGCAGCCTATCATGAGCCGCATCACCGGGGACTTTGCCAAGGTTCTCAAGGCCGCCTGCGACGGGAAGTTAAACGAAGCCGAACTCACCTGGGACAACCGCAGTGCCCTGGGGGTGGTGATTGCCGCCCGCGGTTATCCGGAACATCCGGAAAAAGGCGCCGTGATCACGGACCTTCCCTGTAACGACGCCGATCATCACCTCTTTCATGCCGGTACGGCGAAAAACGCCAAGGGTGAGCTTGTCGTCGCGGGCGGCCGCGTTCTGTGCGCCGTGGGCTTGGGCGACACGCTTCAGAAAGCGCATGACGCCGCCTACGAAGCTGCGCGGGAAGTGCACTTTGACGGCATGCAGATGCGCAGTGACATCGGCTTCCGGGCACTCGGCAAGTAAGAAAACCCGCGCGGGAGTGTTTAACCGAAATACTCCCGCGGCATACACCGGTTATGTCAGTCACCTATCCGCGCGGTATCGGCCTTTTGGGCGGTACCTTTGATCCGATCCACAACGGGCATCTGGCACTGGCCCGTGAGGCACTGCGCACATTAAGGCTGCAGCGCATTGAGCTGCTTGTGGCCTCAGCGCCCTGGCAGAAAAATGTGCTCACGCCCGTGGATCTGAGGGTACGGATGGCCGAAGACGCCCTGGCGCACGAAGCCCATATGCGCGTCAACCTCACCGAGGTTTTAAGGGACGGCGCCACCTACACGATCGACACGCTCAAGGTGCTCAGAGATGAGCTCGGCCCCTCTGAGCCCCTCGTGCTGATCATCGGGTGCGATCAGTGGGCGAACTTTCATACCTGGAAGCACTGGCGCGACTTCACTGACTACTGCTCTGTTGCCGTGTGCCGCAGAGGCGGCGAAAACGCGGAGGCTGTTGCGGAAGTCTTACGCTGGGCCGAACATAAAGAGGTTGCCCCGGAACTCATC
>OLZD01000783.1_pt1 | contig 9989 bp, 8 predicted proteins | sample 1673451 | NCBI WGS metagenome assembly OLZD01 (sample SAMEA103958112, study PRJEB25191) | human gut metagenome | biome: human-associated habitat [ENVO:00009003]; feature: intestine environment [ENVO:2100002]; material: feces | place: Germany | collected 2013/2015 | reverse complement strand
CAGCACTTTTCTAGAAAATATCAACATCCTCCGACAAACATCTTCGACATGGCACTGCATACTCCGGGAGTTCTGCGTTATGGAATATAAAGCTTCCGTGTTATACCTTCGGTTTTCACGATTTGGGTATCTGCAATAGAATAAGCTTCGCATACCCTCCAACTATCCACAGCGTGGGTATCAGAAGCAAAACAAGCTTCGCATACCCATAAACTATTCACATTGAGGCGGGAAAAGGGTACAGAGAAGCTTGATCCTGTCCCCTGTGCCCACGCTGCGGCGGAAGAAGGGTACAGAGAAGCTTGCCCCTGTCACCTGTGCCCACGCTGCGGCGGAAGAAGGGCACAGAGAAGCTTGCTCCTGTCATCTGTGCCCACGCTGCGGCAGAAGAAGGGTACAAGAGGGCGTTCGCCGCATGACGCCAAAAATAAAAACCGTGATTTGTGAGCAAGCTCCCAATCACGGTTCTTATTTTGCCTATGCGTGGCTATGCTTTCGTAACTCTCAATTATTCGCAATACTTCAGCAGATCCAGCGGCTGTGCGATAATGGCGTCCGCGTGGCCTTCTTCAAGTTCCTTGCGGTCACGGAAACCCCAGAGGACACCTACGGTGAAGGCGCCTGCCGCCTTGCCGGTCTTCATGTCTGTGGCGGTATCTCCCATGTAGAGTACTTCGTCTGCGGTGAGACCGAACCGGTCTAAGATCCGGAAGACTCCGGCGGGATCGGGTTTGATGGGCACGCCGTCCACCTGTCCCTGCACCACATCAAAATAGTCCTTGCCAAACAGGCTCTCGATGACATCCAAGGTGGCATGGTGGGGCTTGTTGGAAAGTACCGCGATCTTCATACCACGTTTTTTCAACTCTTCCAGCAGCTTGGGGATTCCTTCATAGGGCTTCACCTGATACATACAGTTCGCCTGGAAGATTTCCCTGTATCTGGCATAGGCTGCCTCAAAATGGGTAAGTTCCGTATCGCCACCCTTGATCAGTGCCCGCTTTACCAGATTGGCGGCACCGTCTCCCACAAAATATTTATAATCCTGTACAGAGAAGGGTCCATAGCCAAATTCCGCCATGGTCTTGTCTCCGCTGTATTTCATGCTCATGATAGAATCGGATAAGGTTCCATCCAGATCAAAAATTACTGCTTTCTTCATTCTGTTCTCCTACACTAATCTCAATCCATGCAGTTCCTGATAGACTCTTCCCACGGGAAGCCCTACCACATTATTGTAATCGCCCTCGATACCGCGGATATATCTGGCGCAGAATCCCTGGATACCGTAGGAGCCCGCCTTGTCCATCGGATCCCCGGTAGCCACATATTCCCGGATCTGTGCATCGGTCATAGGATAAAAATGCACTGTGGTCTTCTCATGGAAAGTCAGCGTCTTCCTCTCACCGTTTTCCTCATAGAGGATCGTCACGCCTGTGTATACCTCATGTCCTCTGCCCTGCAGCATAGTAAGCATGGCTGCCGCAGCTTCCGTATCCGCAGGCTTACCCAGGATTTTACCGTCGCAGGCGACCACGGTATCGGCTCCCATCACAAGGGGGTCTGTCATAGTAGTTTCTCCACTTTTCTGTTCCGGATCGCAGACACCACAGCCTTCATGCATTCGGTCGGCACTGTTATCCGGAGCCTGACAGACACCACTTACCGCAAGCTTCTCCCACACCGCTTCCGCCTTCTGCGCTGACAGTTCTTCCACCACTTTTGCAGGCTCTGTGGATGTGATCTTTTCCTCGGTCTCGCTGACCACTACATCGAAATCCAGTCCGATCTGTGTCAGAAGCTCCCGCCTCCTGGGGGAGGCAGATGCCAGTATGATCTTCTTATTCATGATGTGTCTCCGGGATAAAAGTTCTGCTTTCGATGGCAGACTCTCCCGCAGCCTCCTTTGCTTTTTGAATGGCCTCCAGGCAGAAAGCATCCTGAGAGTTGAACAGCTGCTTTCCTCTCTTGTCCTGCTTCTCATAGCTGCCATCCGGCTGTAGGATCGAAGCCTTCACATTATCCTTCAGCTGACTGTTCAGGATATGTAGCAATTCCTCCTTCAGCTCCGGGCGATCTACCGGGAAGAGGATCTCCACACGACGCTCCAGATTACGGGGCATCCAGTCGGCACTTCCACAGTAGATCTCATAATGATCATCATTTGCAAAATAGAAAATGCGGCTGTGCTCCAGGAAATTACCGACGATGGAGCGGACACTGATATTCTCGCTGACACCCGGGATACCCACCTTCAGGCAGCAGATGCCTCGAACGATCAGTTCGATCTTCACGCCTGCCGCACTTGCCTCATACAGAGCACGGATAATATCCTTGTCGCAGAGAGAGTTCATTTTCGCAATGATATGGGCATTCTTGCCCTCCAGCGCATAATTTTTCTCCCGCTCGATCAGATGTAGGAACTTATCCTTCAGCCATAACGGTGCCAATGCCAGTTTGTTCCAGAACAACGGCTCGGAATAACCGGACAGCATGTTGAACACTGCCGTGGCATCCTCTCCGATGCGTTCCGCACAGGTCAACATTCCCACATCCGTATACAGCTTTGCCGTAGCATCGTTGTAGTTACCGGTGCCCAGATGGACATATCTGCGGATGCCGTCCTCTTCTCTGCGAACTACAAGTGTGATCTTGGAATGGGTCTTTAATCCCACCAGTCCGTAAATAACGTGGCAGCCTGCCTTTTCCAGCATTCTCGCCCAGACAATATTGTTCTCTTCATCGAAACGGGCTTTCAGTTCCACCAGAACCGTAACCTGCTTACCGTTCTCCGCCGCCTGTGCCAGTGCCGCTATGATCGGAGAATTGCCGCTGACACGATACAACGTCTGCTTGATGGCCAGTACTTCCGGGTCTCTCGCCGCCTGACGGATGAAATCCACCACCGGCGTAAAGCTCTGGAACGGATGATGTAACAGAATATCACCCTTGCGGATCTCCTCGAAAATATTACAGCCTGCGGGAAGTGCCGGCGACTGCTGAGGTTCATACTTCGGCGTCTTTAAATGGTCAAAACCATCCAATCCGTAGATTTTCATCAGTACCGTCAGATCTAAGGGGCCGTCGATCTCATAAATATTCTGTGTCTCAATGTTGAGTTCCTTTTTAATGATCTTCAGCAGCCGTTTATCCATACCGCTTTCCACTTCCAGGCGGATGGCTTCGCCCCACTGACGCTTCTTTAACTGCTTCTCGATCTCTTTTAACAGATCTGCTGCCTCATCCTCGTCAATGCTTAAGTCCGCATTACGCATGATCCGGAAAGGATGGGCACAGACAATATCATAATTCAGGAACAGTTTATCCATGTTCCGTTCGATGATCTCTTCTAACAGAATGATCTTGCAGGTCTTGCCCTTGGACGGGATCCGTACTACACGGCTTAAGACGCTGGGTACCTGTACGGTGGCGAATTCCAGTTCCTCGTCGCTGTTTTTCTTCCGCACCATGGCTCCGATGTTCAGAGACTTGTTGCGGATCAGCGGAAACGGTCTGGAAGAATCCACTGCCATGGGGGTCAGTACGGGATACACATTTTCCTGAAAATACTGATCCACATACACAGCTTCCTCCGCTGTCAGCTGTTCATGCTCTCTTATGATATGCAGACCGTTTTTCTCCAAAAGAGGGAGTAGGGAACGGTTATAGGTGGAATATTGCAGATCCACCAGTTCATGGATCGCCACATGCAGCGCCTTTAACTGCTCTGTGGGCGTCATGCCGGCGATATCCTTTTTGGTATAGCCCGCATTTTCCATATCCTTTAAGGATGCCACCCGGATCATGAAAAATTCATCCAGGTTAGATGCTGTAATGCTTAAAAATTTCAACCGTTCAAACAGAGGGATGTTTTTATCCCTGGCTTCATTCAACACTCTGTGGTCAAAAAGCACCCAGCTGAGTTCCCGGTTGGTATAATACTTGGGATCACTGAAATTGATTTCCATATCGTCCTGCTGCCTCCCTTAAAATTTCTTCTTCTGCCGGATCACCGGTGTGATGCTGTATACTTCTTTGAAAAATTCCGTGTTCGTCTGGAAGAATCCTCTTTCCAGAGTAATATCTTCCTGGGTATCTATTTTCAGGATCAGTTCGTTATCCTGCAGTGTGGCCTTCACACCCTTCATTTTCTGTTTGTGGCTGCGGTCCAGGCTGTTGGCCAATCGCAGAATGGCTGTCAGCTTCGCTACAATCAAATAGCTCTCCTTATCCAGTCCCTGTGGATGATCCTGTGTCTGCCCGTAATACACGAAATTACTGTGATTAAAACGCACCACATTAGCTACGATCTCACGCTCCATATGGGAAAGTCCGATCATCTCCGTCGCCATGATAATATCATAGGACGCTTCTCCGATATTGATCATGCTGATATATTTTCCACAGTCATGCAAGATCGCAGCCAGGCGCAGATACAAACGCTCTCTCTGGCCCATGCCGTGGACTTTTTTCATACTGTCAAAAATCGTGGTGGTGATATGTTCCAGGGTATCCGCTCTCCTTGTACTGCCATTGTAGCGTTTGCTGATATTCATTGCGCAGGCGATAATATCCTCCGCAAAATCATGCTCTCCCCGGAGTAATTTATTCTGCTCCGCATATTCATAAGCGATACCATCGCACAATGTGACACCCGGTGCCCAGATCAGCGCCGCTCCCATCAGCTCGGCAATGCGTTTGGTCAGGACCGCACTGATATACACAAGAGGGACTTTTTCCTCCGCAATATCCATCCGCTTTGCAAGCTCCGTGGTTCCTCTGGTCCGAAGTGCCTCCATCAGCTGGTAAAACGCCTTACTGTCCACCATGGCATTTCCGTCTCCCCGCTCATGTGCCTTCCGCACTGCCCAGGGTGACAGATAATCATCCACGATAATGATATTTTTGATCTCACGATCCTTAAGATACAGCTTTTTATAATCATCCAGCTGTGCCGTAGCCAGTTCGTCCACCAGCTGCTCCATCTGGGTACTGCCCGCATTCAGATGATTCAACAGCTCCTGTAAACGTAATACACCAAGGCGTAAGTTCTGGGTCGATACCAAAGTATCCTTGTCAAACAGGGAGATCTGAATACTTCCGCCTCCAATGTCCAAAATCGCCGTCTTCTCCTCGATGATCCTGCGGAACGTCTCCCCTTTGGAGGCAATCGACTTGTAATCCAGGAATCTCTGCTCGGAGTTGCTTAAGATCTCTACCCGGATGCCGGTACGCTGCTCAATCTGATCCTGCAGGATCAGGGTATTCTCCGTCTCACGGATAGCACTGGTGCCGTATGCCTTATAAGCGATCACTTTATAAGCTTCCATGATCTGTGCGAATTCTTTCAGGGTATGACACAGATCATCCATTTTTTCATTGCTGATCTTCCCATTGGCATAGGTATCCGATCCCAGATCGATTCTCTGACGGATACAGTCGATCTCCCGCATGGTATTTTTCCCCGAAAAATCAAATATTTTCATGGTGAGTTCGAAACTGCCCACATCGATGGCAGCGAAAGTTTTTACACTCATAGGGTTCCTCACTTTCCTAACAGGTAATCAATGAACTGCTGGGCACTTCTTCCGGACAATCCGCCGTGGGACAGTTCCCATTTATTAGCCTCCAGTAAAAGTTCCTCTTCCGGCATCTCCACATGATAACGCTCCGCCAGTGTCTTTACGATATTCTGGAATTCCTTTTTATTGGGAGCACCGAAGTAAATAGTCACGCCGAAACGATATACCAGCGACAGCTTCTCCTGTACGGTATCACTGGTGTGCATATCCTCGCGGGTCTCTTCCTTGTCACTGTAATTTTCGCGGATGAGATGACGGCGGTTGGATGTCGCATAGATCAGAACATTCTCCGGCTTTTTCTCCAGTCCGCCCTCGATGACTGCCTTGAGGTATTTGTACTCGATCTCAAATTCCTCAAAGCTTAGGTCATCCATGTAAATAATGAATTTATAATTGCGGTTCTTGATCTGACTGATGACCGCATTCAGATCCTGGAACTGATGCTTGTAGACTTCGATGATCCGCAGTCCCCTGTCATAATATTCATTGGCAATCGCTTTGATGCTTGAGGATTTACCGGTGCCCGCATCGCCAAACAGCAGACAGTTGTTGGCCTTTTTTCCATTCACAAATGCCTCTGTGTTGTCCACCAGCTTTTTCTTGGGAAGCTCGTAGCCTACCAGATCATCCAGCTTCACGTGGGCAATATTTAAAATCGGAACGATATGTACTCCTTCCTCATCATGGGTGATACGGAAAGACTTGTGCAGGCCAAATTTACCGACACCGTATTCTTTATAGAACTGGGTCAGTGTGGATTTCATATCTTCTGCGGTTCCGTCTGCGCAGAACTTCTCCGCCAGCTCACAGATTCTGGCGCAGATCCGTTTATTATAAACCTTGCTCTCCTGCATGCTGCTGGCATAATTTTCTATTAAGGAAAATTCCGGTACCTTAAGTATCTCCATCATGGGAGCAAAATCAAAATCATAGAATTCCTTGAAAATGCAGATATCATGCAGCGCCGCATCGTTGATGGAGCCGGCAATCTCTCCGCGGATCTCACAGCCGCAGCTGTAGCTGTTCTCGTTGTTCACCAAAAGATTTGCCAGGTAACAGTGCCACAGATTCCCATGAAATCCGTAATTACCCGCCAGGTCGATCAGGTCATGGATACACTCGTAAAACAGTGCCGCCATGTCCTCTGTATTGTAATATTCATCATCGTAATGGGACATGAGAAATGCCATGTCATACAGCAGTTCCCCATCCTCAAAATCACGATATACGATCAGTTCTTTTTCTCTCATATGTCTAACCTTCTTGTCTTATGTTTTAACTGTTCAGAGCCATGTAACGATTATCGAATGGTCGTCGGATGCTTGTATTCGTAATACTTAGTAATTGCCCAGGATCTTCATGCTGCGGGCTTCTTCCCGAAGTCCCCGCAGTGCGTTTTTCACAGCGCTATCCGCAAGGTTCCCCTCAAAATCGATGAAGAAACGATACTCCCAGTTCCGGTCGGGAATGGGGCGGCTCTCGATCTTAGTCATATTCAGATTGTTGTAAATAAAATGGGACAGAATGTGATACAGGGATCCGCTCTCGTGGGGAATCTCCAGGCACAGACTGATCTTGTTGGCATTTTTACGGAAGATCTTCTGGTTCGTCACAATGATGAAACGGGTGGAATTGCTGTCGGAATCATTGATCCCTTTTTTCAGAATTTCCAGTCCGTAGGTCTCTCCCGCGTATTCGCTGGCGATGGCTGCCTGGGTTTTATCCTTTTCCTTCGCTACTTTTAACGCTGCGAAAGCGTTGTTCTGCATACTGATCTGCTGCCAGTCATGCTCCGCCAGATATCTGGCACTCTGCATCAGGGACTGGGGATGGGAATAGACTCTTTTGATCTCTTCCATCTTCGTCCCGGGCAGTGCCAGCAGACAATGCTCAATGGGAATGACCTGCTCTCCTACGATATAATTCTCGAATTCTACCAGCAGATCATAGATCTCATTCACGATTCCGGCGGTGGAATTCTCAATGGGAAGTACCGCGAAATCCGCGCTGCCTTCATCAATAGCACTCATGGCATCCCGAAAAGTTTCCACATGGAAGGCATTGACATTTTCCCCGAAAAATCTGCGCATGGCAGCCTGGGAATAAGATCCCTCCGCTCCCTGGTAGACCACTCTGGCACAGTCGGTTTCCAGTTCTTCCACGCCGATAAAAGGAAGCCTTCCCTCACTTCCGTGGGCGGCTAACAGCTGGTACTGAAGCTTCCGGCTCATGGACATGATCTGTTCAAACAGTTCTTCCACGCCGTGGCTGTTGAAATCGTTGTGGGTCAGTGCCTTGACACCGGCGATCTTCTCCTGTTCACGCTGCTTGTCGAATACTTTTTTCCCCGTCTCTATTTTATATTCTGCCACCTGTCTGCTGACATCCATGCGCTCTTCATAGAGATTTACGATCTGCCTGTCGATGGTGTCGATCTGTTGTCTTAACTGTGATAAATCCATGCTGTTCTCCTTAACTTAACTGATATCTGCGAATTGCTCCGCTGCAAAGCAGCTATCGCAATTCTCAAGCATTCGGAATCCGCTGATTCCAAATGTAACTATTCAGAATAGTTACATTCTATATCAATTTCACCTTGTTCGCAAGCAAGAAGCACGGTATAATATTAGATATTACACAAACTTTACATTCCATCTTGTTGGAAAGAAGGTTAATACATGAAAGATAAAAAAGCATTGTTGATTTTAATTCCTTTTCTTCTGTTCGTGATCATCGTTGGCGCACTTGCCATCGTGGGCGACCGGATCCCCGACAATCCCCCGGAGACAGTAGGCAATACCGCCGGGAATCTGAACAATTCCGGTTACTTCTGTGAGTACGACGGGAAAGTTTATTTTGCCAATGCTTATGACAGCAACACCCTGTACTCCATGGATCCTTCGGAGCAGAATATCAAGAAACTGGGCAATGCTTCCGTGAAAAATATTCTGGCCGGGGGAAAATATCTTTACTACTACCAGACCGGAGCTTCCGGGGATGCCGGTATCGGTGCCCTGCGCACCGTTCGTTCCTTTAACCGCTGTAAATTAAACGGTACGGATGTGACCGGACTTACCAGAGATCCCATCGTTTCCGCCCAGTTGGTGGGAAGTAACCTCTACATCATGACCTCAGGCGATAACGGACCTTTATTTTACCGCATGAAAATCGACAAATCTGACAAAACGGATCTGGCAGATTACGAGATCAATCCCGCCTGTGCCGTGAACGGTACTATCTATTACAACGGTACTCAGGAAAATCATTATCTCTATGCGCTAAATACCTCGACGGACAGCATCTCCACTCTATGGAACGGCAATCTGTGGTACCCTATTGCACAGGGTGACTATATCTACTATATGGATGTGGAAAATAATTACAGACTCTGCCGTTATTCCCTCTCACGGAATGAGGTGGAAGTCCTGACCGAAGAGCGGATCGACTGCTTCAATGTAGGATACGGCTATGTATACTATCAGGTGAACGGCGAAGAGGCATGCCTGAAATGCATGCGGGATGATGGCAGTGATTCCCGGGTCATTGCAGAGGGCAATTATACTGCCATCCATATGACTTCCCAGTATGTTTATTTCCAGACGTTCGGAGAGACTTCCACCTGGTATCACTCCCCTTTGGGCAGTCAGAGCTACAGCGGATTTGATGCAGCCAGACAGGCAGCACTGGATGCATTGAAAAAATAATGACAGGCAACAAGAGCCGCAGACATTCCGCCTGCGGCTCTTATTTTTCGTTCCTGTTGCAAATTATTTTCAGCCTTCTTCGATATGATTCAGACCCTGATTCAGGATCGTGATGATATGGTCATCTGCCAACGCATAAAAAATCGTCTTGCCATCTCTGCGGTTTTTCACCAGATCCATCTGCTTCAATACCCGCAGCTGATGAGAAATAGCAGACTGAGACATGCCCAGCAGCGTGGCAATATCATACACACACATCTCAGAGCACAACAGTACCGACAAAATTTTTAATCTCGTTGCATCTCCAAACACTTTGAAAAACTCTGCCAGATCCTGAAGTTCCTCTTCCGGCGGCATCTTCTCATCGATCTGTCTTATGGTCTCCGGATCAGCGGAGAGATAACTATTCTTCTCTTCCATCGTAATCTCCATTATCATTGCTGTATCAGCGGATGCCTGCCGCACCTGCTGTTATCTACGGTTTACTATATTTACTATACACTATTTCTGAGAATTCGACAAATGGAAATATTGCTGCATCCCCTCTGTCATGGTAATCGTCCCCGCATGGTCGATGAACAATGCTTCTGCATCGTATTTTTCCAGGAGCTTCTGTCCTTCCTCCGATCCCAATACAAAGCAGGCAGTAGACAGCGCATCACTTAAAAATCCGTCCTTGGTCACGATGGTAACTCCCGCCACA
>OLZD01000777.1_pt1 | contig 10022 bp, 2 predicted proteins | sample 1673451 | NCBI WGS metagenome assembly OLZD01 (sample SAMEA103958112, study PRJEB25191) | human gut metagenome | biome: human-associated habitat [ENVO:00009003]; feature: intestine environment [ENVO:2100002]; material: feces | place: Germany | collected 2013/2015 | reverse complement strand
TGTCTGTCTTTTCTTTTGTGGTGGTGATGATGCTGTCTGCTATGGCCGCATAGGTGGTGCTTCCTGCTTTCCCTTTCACAGGTACGGTCGGTACATAGCCCAGTCCTAAGGGGTTGAGTTTAGATATAGCATGGGTGGATACGGTAATTCCGCTTGCTTTTGCTTTATACTCTGCTTTGTTATCTATGTTTTCCCACGTCAAAGTACCGGTGGTGAGTTTGTTCTTTTCTGCCGGTGCTTTGCTGTCTATAATTGCTCCTTTGAGGCGGGTGTTGTTTTTGACTTGGATGTCGTATCCTTCTTGTCCTGCGTAGATGCCTGCCTGTTTTGTGACGCTTTCGTAGGCGGAGTCTGTGTTTGTTTTTCCTTTTCCTCCGCTTACGGTGACGGCGCTTCCCGGTGTGTAGCTGATGGACAGGCCCGATGTCTTGCTTGTTTCTTTGTAATTCTTTTTGTCTTGTTCGCTTTCTATGGACATTCTTCCTGCGTTAGCAGTAACTTTGTTTCCTTTAATGATTCCGCCTTTGATGGTGGTGTCGTTTCCACTTGAGAGGGATGCTGTATTTTTTGCTGTGATGTCTGACGGGGTATGGGTAAGGGTGGTTTCTTCTATCTGTTCTTTCCCTTTCCCGTAGGACGCGCCGATGCCGTAGACTCCTTTGCTGAGGAAGGCTCCTATGCTTCCGCTTTTTGCTTTATAGTCTTCTATGGTTGTTCTCTTGTTTTCGGAGGAGAGGATGTGAATGTTGTTTCCCGCTTTGAGATGGATGTCTTTGGCGTTGACTGTGCTGCCTTTGACTGTCATGTCTTCTTTGGCGATGACGGCGGCTGTTCTTCCTGCGGTGATCCGGCTTCCTCTTGTTTCTTCGGTAACGGTTTCCGCATGGTCTTTCCATCCGGTGCTGCCCAGGCTGATATTGATTCCTACAGCGTTGTTCTTATTAACGGCTTTGTCTGTCTTCTGATTTTTCTGTATGTCTCTTGCGTTCATTCCTGCCTGCACGGCATACAGGGCTTTCAGCCGGCTGTCTCCCACTTCTCCGGCTCTCTTTGCGGGGGCGGCTACGGTTCTTGCCGCATTGACGGCCGCTCCGCCTAAGGATACGGTAAGGCCGCTTTTTTTGTATTCGTGTTCTTCTTTTCCTTTGTAGGTATTGTCTTTGCTTTCGATGTCTACGTTCCTGCCTGTGATGAGGGTGTCTTTCCCGGCGATGATGTCGGAGGCACTGACGGATGCCGTCTGTCCGGCTGTGATGGTGACGTTTCCTTTGATGCTTCCCACGGTGCTTCCTGCCTGCATGGTTTCTTCGGTGTCATAAGCATCTTTTTTCTTTTCGCTCCCGATGGTAAAGCCTAATCCGCTTCCTATGAGGCCGCTTTTCTTTACTTGTTTTTTGTGTATTTCTTTATCTGTTTCTTCGGCAGCATGTATGGAGATATTTCTTCCGGCTGACAGGGCTGTTTCTTTGGTGGATGCGGCGGCGCTTCCTGTAAGGCTGATGTCTTTCCCGCCCTGCAGGGAGACGGTATTCCCTTCTATTATGCTTTTTTGTGCTTTCACGGCATGGACTTCATCGTGGGTGGTCGTGGTGGTACTGCTGAGCAAACTTCTTTCTTTATGGCGGTGGTGTTCTTCCAGGTCTGTTATTTCTTTTCCGTTTTCTACTGTAAGATTTCTTCCCGCTTCTACGGCGGTCATGCCTTCGGAGCGGATATCTGCTGCTTTGATGGATATGTCTCTTTCGGACTGCATGGAAAGGCTGCCTTTGGCGGTAACGGAGGCGCCTATATCCCGGGCGGCGCTGTCATGGCGGTAGTTATTCCTGTCCCATGTGGTGGTCGTGTCTTTTTTGGCTGCGGCGGTTCCCATGGTTATGTCCCGTCCGGCTTTCATGGCTATATTTCCCGCCGAGGAGGCGGCGGCTGCCTGCATGCGGATGTCTCTTCCTGCTTCCATTGACAGGGTGCCTTGATTTCCCGTGACGGCGGCTTTCCCTGAGGAGGCGATGGTTTGTGTGTATCCCTGTTTATTTCTTTCTTTATGCAGGGTGGAGGCAAGGTCTATGTCCTGCCCGGCTTTCAGGCTGAGTTTGTTTTCCGCTTCCATGGTTCCGGTATTCCGGATATCCCGCAGGGCTTCTTCCATGAGGGTGGAGGCTTTTATGGTGCCTCCCTCGTTATTGATGTCGGAGGCGGAGAGGCGCATCGTGTCTCCTGCGATAACGGTGCCGCGTGAGAGGATGTCATTGGTGGCACGGATATCTATATTTTCTGCGGAAATAAGGGCAGAGCCTGTAAAGGTGCCGTTCTTTCCATGCGCCAGATAGACTTCCGGCACGAGGGCTTTGACGATGTTCCCGTCAGGCAGAAGGACGGAGGATTCCACCATCCAGACGATGTCTTCTTTGAGGGCGGCCTTCTGGTCTTCGGTGAGAGCCATGCCGATGCGGACGTCTTTATTTTCTTGGGCCCATCTCACAGCGGCGTCCATGAGGGCTTTGTATTCGGTTTCTCCTGCCGGTTTTCCTTTGAGCTGCATGAGCCGGTCGCGGACGAGTTGGCTTTCATAGTAGCCGTCGCCCAGACGTTTTTCGAGTTTCTCCGGGTCGTACTGCATCCGGCGGAAGAAGTAGTCTGAGGACAGGAAGGTTTTTCTATCCGCATAGGCCGGGTCGGTTTCCACAAGGTAGCGGGCCGTCGGATCGGAGGTGACATGATACAGGCTGCTGTCGGAAATATGAAGCGGTTTTCTTTCTGACGGACTCAAGTATGCTTCTGCTTTCGCCCCTTCATATACCGGGCTTGTATGGGCTTTATGTACGGCGGCTATGACGGTCGTATCGGTGACTGCATCAGCGGGCATATAATCAGTGCGGGTTGTCCGTGTTTCTGTCCTTTTATGAATATGGGCTCCATGGTGGACTCTTTTTGTCCAGTAGGAGGTGGCGGTTCCTTCTTCTTTTACGGTTTTATGTCCTTTTTCGTCCCGATTTTCTATCTCTGCCCCATGGAGGGTAAGGGTCTTGCCGGCGGTCATCACGCTCCTGTCATTCACTGCCCTGCCGGCTTCGAGGGAAAGGCTGCCGCCGGCTGCTATGTGCGCGGGGTCTGTCGTGTCTATCCGGTCTTCATAAACGGACCGGTCATAGATGTAGGTGGTGAAGTGGTCATAGTCTCCGCCGTCCGGTGTATACAGGTGGTCTACATGTCCATGGCGCTCTATGTAGGCTGCGCCTTCTGTTCCTTTTCCGCCCAAAGTGAACCGGTCTGTCTGTCCCTGCCCTACGGCTTCTTCGTGGTGGGTTTTCCCTGTCAGAACGTTTTTAGTGGAGAAGTGTTCATTGCGGTTTTCCAAATGGTTCACGCCGATTGCCATATTTCCGCCGCTTTCCAGATAGGCACTTCTGTTTTCTATTTTTTCTGTTTTCCCCGTTATTTTCCCATTCTCATCTGATTGTCCGCCGATGGTCAGGTTTCCTTCGGCACGGATGAGGGCGTGTTCGGTATTGGTCAGTGTGCTGGCAACGGAAAGGTTCATGTGTTCCCGGGATGCGATCACGGGCGCTTTTTCTTTATATGTCCCCAGATTGTCCAATGTATGTGTTTCCACGGACAGTCTTGTTCCATAGATGCGTCCCGTGTTTTCATTGGTTATGTGGTTTGCCCGGATATGTACATTTTCTCCATTGACCAGCCCATGGTTTACCCAGGTGTTTTCTGCTACGGTTTCTGTGTCCGCCCCTTTTATTTCTCCGGTTTCTTCATTACGGATGTTTTTACTTTCCAGTGCCAGGTGTCCGCGGGAAAGGATCTCTTTGCGGTTGGTTATATTTCCTTTTACGGCTAGTGAAAGGCTGCTGCCTGCTTCTAGGCGCCCTGTATTGGTAAAGTCTTTTTCCAACAGGATTCCGGCTTTTTTCCCGGCGGATACGATGCCGTCTCCGGTCATCTTATCCGTTTGTATGTTTATATTCCCATCGGCCGCCAGTGTGCCTTCTGTATTGGTTAATGTATGTCCCGCTTTAATCTGCTGGCTGCCGCCGCTTTTGATGGTACCTGCCGCATTGTTTATGGCGTCTCCGGTTTCTATGGACAGGTTGTTTCGGCTTTCCATGGCATGCCCCGCATTGTCCAGTGTTTTTCCGGCATAGATGCCCATGTTTTCTCCGGCAAGGAGTTTGCCTTGGTTACGGATATTTTCTTTGGCCGCAGCGGACAGATTTCTTTCCGCAGCGATGGTTTTGTCGTTTTCCAGGCGGCTTGCGCGGAGGTCTGTATTTCCTTTGCTGTAGATGGTGCCGCTGTTTTTCAGGTCGCCGTTCCAGTCAAGGGTGAGGTTGTCTTCGGCGCTCCATGTGCCGCTGTTATTGACGCCCAGTCCTTTTTCTGTCCCTACTAAGGTGATCCGTCCGGCGTACATGCCTCCTATGGCGGCGGTGTCGAGGGCGAAGGCGGGGCGTCCTCCTTTCCCTTCTATGGCAGAGGCTTCAAGGGTCTTTGCGTCTACGGTATTGGCCCCGGTGGTGATATGGAGGTCTTTGGCCCAGATGCCTGCGTTGATTTTCACCGCGCGGGAGAGGATGGCAAGGCTTCCCGTTTCTTTTCCGCCAAGGCCTTTCCCTTCGATGAGGATGTCTCCTCCTGTGATGTCGAAGCGCTGCAAATGGTCTTCTCCGTCATAGACGGGTTTCCCTGTGGTGAGGAAGGCTTTGCCTGTATTGATGAATCCGCCTCCGTTTACGGTGATGCCGTTCGGATTGGCAATGACGACGTCTGCCCTGTTTCCCGCCACTTCCAGAAATCCGTCCATGGATGTGGGGCCCGCGCCGGTGACTTCGTTTACGATGATTTTGGCCGGTCTTTCTGCCATGTTATTGTTCCCCGGTACGTATCCTGCCAGTTCGGTTTTGGAGAGGGTATAGGAGTTGTTCAGGATAGCGCCTTTGTCCGGCACGTTGAAGGTTTCGTATTCGTTCCGGGATACGCCGCCGGAGGATGGGGCTGTTATATTGACAAGGGGTATGCCGTTTGCTGTTTCTTCTATTTGCGGATGATGGCGGGCTTCCGCTTTCGGATCGGGCAGGATGGGGCCCGACGCCATGCCGGCGGTGCTTGTCATAAACAGTCCCGCTGCCAGCCATATGGCTACATTCCATCTGAGTCGTTTGCTTGTGCTTGTTTTCATTGATAATGCACCTCTATTCTAAATATGAGTCCCAAAACACTTTGCGTCTCTTCTTTTTCATTCAGGCTGCTTCCTATATTTTCTACACGGGGCATGCACAGCCGTTCCTGCCGCGCTTCTTCGAGCCTCTCCTCTCCTGTGTAATTTAAAACGGGAGCAGCTGATACCGCTCCCGTCATCATGGTTAAAAAATAAAGGCTGTTACGATTTTCCCCTGCATGATCGTTCTCCCAAAGTAATATTTCAAATGTTTTTCTTATTTCCAATTATAGTTTACACAGAAGGCATTGTAAATGTTTTCTTTGCTGCCCCTCTCCGCTTCAATTTCCTGCTGCGCCTTTTGCCAGCATGACGGAGAGATCTTCTTTTTCTTCCTGCATATCCGTCTCCTTTGCCGCCGCTTTCGCCAGATCATCAATGGCGTAAACGAGGGGTTCTTTTCCTTCATCGGGAGTAAGGAGCATCATCACATCTATATGGTCATTTTCACGGAAGAAATACGCTCTGCCGTAAAAGGGCAGGATGAGTCCATCGGAATCAAAGGTAATTTTCGCGCCCATCGTATAGAGATAGGCTTCGTCGGCTGTAAGTTTGCGATACGGCTCGAAATCGGACAGGGTGATTTTCACGCCTTCTCCTAATTCTCCCACCACGTTCTTTGCCCAGTTCTTCATTACCTCTTCCGCCCCTTTGCGCAGCGGCGAGTCCTCATCCAGAAAGGCGCGGTTCATGCGGGAAAGGCTTCTCCATTCTTTTACCGTCAGGTATTCCCGAAAAAACGGTTTCAATGTATCCGCTCCCGCAGGAGGCAGCTTGGCGGTGACAATGTAGCCGTAAGCGAATTTTCGGCTTTTTTGAAGCATGACGGAAAGCTGCCCCATGTGATAGGGATAGGTGAAATTGTGGAACTTCAATTCCTGCTGTTCAGGGATATCCTGATAGGTAAACGCAGGCGGCAGATGTGCTTTCGCAATGGACTGCAAGTTATAAGCAGACGCGCCGCCGGAAATACAGAGAGCCGTCATAAAGACTGCCGCCGTTTTCTTCCAACTCATGTGCCGCTCCTTTCCAGTCCGTAAAAGGCATAAAGTAAATTTTTCCCGATTTTTTCCGCCGCCGTATGGCTTCCCTGTACGATAATGAGATAATACATGCCGCCCTGCCTGTACAGATTCGTATAGACCCACATCGGATAGGACAGATGTCTTTCGTCGGAAATAATCACCCGCACTTCCTGAGTCCAGCGATAGGTGCCGTCATGATTTTTATAGGCATGCCACGGTGAAAAAGAAACCAGTTCCGCCTGCAGCTTCTGCCCTTTGATTTCATCCAAACGGCTGTTCAGCATCCGCTGATATTCTTCTATGCTGATTTTCGGCAGGCCGAAGAGGGAGTGCGGCCGTGTCGCATCTTCATGGAATGCACGCTCCCAAAACCGGGCAGCCTTTTCCCGTTTCCCATGGAAGAAGGCTTCTTCCGTTCCTTTCACAACAGAGACGGAAGCGGAATAGGTGCCGCGGATATCGGATTTCCTGATCTGGTACAGATGAAGGGAGTCGTAAGGGTACGGCGCCCGGTCAGGGTACATGTCCATTCCCGGAGGCGTGGTGAGGAAGTACATCACTGCCGCCCAATCTGTTTTTCCGTAATCTTTCCGGTGTCCCGATTTCTTAAATATGGTTTCCGCACGGCTGCCCCCTCCGTCGGTAATCTGCACGTCTTCCCCGAAAGACAGTTTCCCCAGTCCGTCGATGACGAGATCCTCCGCCGCCGCGTAAAGACAGCCTGCCAGAATGAAAGCGGACAGAGCCGCCATGATTTTTTTGAACATGGAATTCTCCTGTAATATATCATTTATCTTTTTATTGTAAGGAATCAGGGATATTTTCTCAAGTCAGGCATTTCCGTCTCCCACAAAAAATATCCCGCCATGGATTACACAGCGGGATATTTTATTTAAACACTTATTGCACGTCAGCTTGCCCATCAGCGGTTTCCGCCGTCCGGGGTTCCGCGTTATGCTGTACGGAGAGCCTGCGGTAGCGGGCAAGCCCCGTACCTGCCGGAATCAGCTTGCCGATAATGACGTTTTCTTTGAGGCCGAGAAGCGGATCCACTTTCCCTTTGATTGCCGCTTCCGTAAGAACTCTGGTGGTTTCCTGGAAAGAAGCCGCCGAGAGGAAAGAATCTGTCGCCAGCGCGGCTTTCGTCGTACCGAGAAGCAGGTTCTCACCCACCGCCGGTTTCTTTCCTTCATCTTCCAGATGTTCGTTCATGACACGGTAAGCCACGATGTCCACCGTCTGTCCCGGAAGCCATTCGGAATCTCCGGGGTCATCGATTTTGATCTTGCGGAGCATCTGATGGACGATGATTTCAATGTGCTTGTCATTGATTTCAACACCCTGTGAGCGGTAAACTTTCTGCACTTCCTTGACGATATAGTTCTGGGTCGCCTGTACGCCGAGGACACGGAGAATATCGTGGGGATTGATGTTCCCTTCAATGAGGCGAGTACCTGCTTCGATTTCATCGCCTTCATTGACGGAAATCCTCTTTCCGAACGGAATCTTGTAGGTATCGGATGTCTCTTCATTGGTCACGGTAACAATCTTGATATTCGCATTTTCCGGAGAGTCTTCAATGGTGACTTTGCCGGCGATATTGGAGATGATCGCGTTCCCTTTCGGCTTGCGCGCTTCAAACAATTCTTCGACACGGGGCAGACCCTGGGTGATATCCTCTGCCGTTGCGACACCGCCCGTATGGAACGTACGCATGGTCAGCTGGGTGCCCGGTTCGCCGATGGACTGTGCGGCGATGATGCCTACCGATTCGCCGATTTCCACATGGCGGCCTGTTGCCAGGTTCCTGCCATAGCACTTCGCGCATACGCCGTGTTCGGAATGGCAGGTCAGAATGGAACGGACTTTCAGACGGTCATAATGCTTTTCAATTTCAGCAGCCTGGTCGTCAGTGATTTCTTCATTCTTCGCGGCAATGATTTCTCCCGTTTCCGGATTCACCACATCTTCCAGCGGGCAGCGGCCGGCGATACGGTCAGCCAGAGACTCGATGAGACCCCCGGCTTCCGTAATTTTGCGGACTTCTACGCCTTCCGTGCCTTCCATGCGTACGGAAATCACCGGAATATCGGCAGCCAGAAGTTTTTCAGCCGCTTCCGCCGTAAGGACGGTTCCCTGCGCCAGCACTTCTTCTCCTTTGCGGTTCAGAGCCGGCGTTTCCAATTTCTTTTCAAAGAAGCGGACTGTCACATGATGTTTCACGATACTCTTGTATTCCGCTGCGACATCCTCCACGCCGAAGGTAACGGTTTTCGGTTCGCCCGCTTCTCCTTCCGCTGTGGGAACGGTAACAACAACGGAATCAACGAGGAAACGATTCATAAGGGCCACATCGGACGCATCCAGTGTTTTCCCCTTCACAAGGAGAATTTCCCCGCTGCGCCGGTTCATGACGTCTTCTTCGAGAATGGAACCGTCCAATTCAGCGCGGTGGACATTGTAACGGCTGCGGACAGCCGCCTTGGAAACCAGTTTATTCCATTCACGATCGAAATTGAGTGTCTGCACATCGCAGTCTTCTTCCCGAATGATGACATCCTGGGAAACATCGACAAGGCGGCGTGTGAGGTAACCGGAGTCTGCTGTACGGAGAGCCGTATCGGCAAGACCTTTGCGGGCACCGTGGGAAGACGTGAAGTAATCAAGGACGGTCAGCCCTTCACGGAAGTTTGCCTTAACAGGCAATTCTACCGTTTTACCGGATGTATCGGCAATCAGGCCGCGCATCCCCGCCAGCTGGCGGATCTGGTTATCGTTGCCGCGGGCGCCGGACTGGGCCATCATGGTGAGCGGATTCATTTTCGTCATGGACGCTTTCATCGCTTCACCGACATCATTGGTCGCTTTTTCCCAAATTTTAACGACTTTCCTGTATCTTTCGTCATCCGTCATCAGGCCGCGGCGGAAATATTCCTTGATTTTTTCAATCTGCGCTTCACTTGCGGACAGGATATCATTTTTGGCTTCCGGTACGGCCACGTCATAAATGCCGATAGAAATGCCGGAAACAAGGGCATAATGGAATCCGAGGGCTTTAATGGAGTCCAGGAGATCTCCTGTTTCTTTGAAGCCCAGCTTCTTGAAGCAGTCATTGACAAGTTTGCCCATCTGCTTCTTGCCGATGGTGATGCCGAGACCTTCTTTTCCGTCAGGGCGTTTATAGAAGAAGCGGAGAGGTTCAGGAATGGCATAGTTGAAAATCAGGCGCCCCGGGGTCGTGATGACAAGACCGTGTCCCGGTATGTCCACTTTAATGAAATCATGGATCTGTACCTGGTTCAGTGCATAGGCCAGCATGACTTCATCGTAATTGGTGTACGCATGGAATTTCGAGGGATCAAGCGCGTCTTCCTCTTCCTTGCTTTCTTTTACAATGGTCAGATAGTATGAGCCCAGAATCATATCTTGGGAAGGAATGGCGACAGGTTTGCCGTCTTTCGTAGACAGGATATTGTTGATGGAAAGCATGAGCGTTCTCGCTTCCGCCTGCGCTTCCACGGACAGAGGCAGATGGCACGCCATCTGATCGCCGTCAAAGTCCGCATTGTAACCCGGGCAGACAAGGGGATGCAGTTTGATTGCCCTGCCTTCCCACAGAATCGGTTCAAACGCCTGGATGCCGAGGCGGTGGAGTGTCGGGGCGCGGTTAAGAAGTACGGGATGTTCTTTAATAACATCGCCAAGGACGTCCCAGACTTCAGGGGACAGCTTGTCCACTTTCTTCCGTGCCGATTTCAGATTGCTCGCCAAAC
>OLZD01000774.1_pt1 | contig 10027 bp, 10 predicted proteins | sample 1673451 | NCBI WGS metagenome assembly OLZD01 (sample SAMEA103958112, study PRJEB25191) | human gut metagenome | biome: human-associated habitat [ENVO:00009003]; feature: intestine environment [ENVO:2100002]; material: feces | place: Germany | collected 2013/2015 | reverse complement strand
CTTCTGCCGACACGCCCGAGAAGAATATGTCGGAGGTCCATTTCTGCATCCGGTTGCCGTTCCTGAATGTCAGCACCTCACCTTTCCCAACCACATTTGTCGGTACCAGGAGAGGCAAGCTTTTCAACCATAGACAGGTCTTCTTGCTAGCTTCATGACCAAACATCCAAGGTTCTATTATCTGGTCGGGCTTTCTCCATCGGCTACTCATGATACCTACCGGATTCTCGATGGCCAATTTACTCACTCCAACCCTTGAAACATCCATAAAGAACTGAACAGCCTCTTCACGGTCTTTGGCTCTGTCGGGGAACTTGGGGTGTGCTCTTCTCTGTTCTGTTGGAAGGTTCTTATCGTCGGGGTGATAGTACCATCTTGCACCCGAGACAGCAAGATAAGTGCAGGGTGGATGGGCTATGACCAGATTCCAATTACCGTCAAGGAAGTGTTTTGTGCCATTCTCCAAAGTTCCACCACGATTGGCTATTACATCAAACATATCTCCCTTGAAATGATATTCAGGATGACCACCGCTGCATTCCTGAAGGTCACAACTGAAAGCATTATGGCCCAGTTTTCTGAAAGCCAGACAAACGGCCTGACTTTCTTCACATGCTATCAAGACATTCATATCCCTAGAAGACTATCTGCATTAGGATTCTGTCAGAATAACATCTCAGACCTATATGCTCCACCAGCTGCTCCATCTCTTCAAACAGTTGGAATTTATAGAACCTGATGAACGCCGTTATATCCGTGTAGAAATTCTTCCCGGCAAAATTCAAGGGGTGTATCATCGGGTATCCTCCTACAGCCTGTAGTTGGAAGGCGCCTATTCCCAGGCCTGTGATGAGCGCCATATCCGCATCGTAGATAATACGTTTATCGGGGTCGCAGAGGAAATCCCTGACAAAGAAGAAACGGACTTCCTTCTCACTCAGCTTCTTGACCCGGAACTGTGCCATTCCGGAAGTGTTCTCGTCTAATGATTCCTGTACCCGTGATTCCATTTCTTCAATGCCCATATTTGTATTGAGCACTTCTCCGTTTGCTATAAAATAGTTCTTCATAATGTTGTAGGTTTAGTTTTTTGTGATGTGATTGTTAGTGTGATATTCCAATCCTTTTTCAGATAAGAGACAAGACCGGAATAGGCGTCAATCCGTTTTCTTTCTCTATGCATGATTGATAAAGCTTCTTGTAGGGTCAGATTGATGCAGAGACCGGTTTTAAAAGCGTCTCCATATTTCTGTCGGAGCGCTTCAATGTCTCTTTGGTATTTTTCAGGGATAGGTTCGGATGATACCGCTTTTTCGGTGACATCAGGTACGGTAAAAGTATCCTGACGATTGGGAATAGGCTCCCGCTCAAGTCCCAATATTTTATTGATTAGATTTTCAAACATATTGCTGTGTGCCATTCATGTTTCAGTTATTAGGCATTGGGCTGGTTGGGGGAGCAAAAACGCGATTTGGAAGAGAAAAAAAAATAAGAAGAGCGCCGTTGACCATATTCAGATTTCGGACACCCTTCTTCATTGTGTGAGTATTTGTTTCTTCGGTAATAAGGCTTTGGGAGGATGCTGGATGTTGTGCAATTATACCTTATTATATATGGCGCACCGGACATGAAAAACGCGCGCCATTTCCAGTCATGCCCTAATTAGTGTATAGGTTATTTTTCAGTTTTCAGTCATGGAGGGATGGCGGGGCAGTGGCCGGTTCTGTCATCCTTTCTTCATTGGTATCAGAATGGCGGGCTGAAAGCTGGAGATTCTTATACGTGTGAATGTTAAATCAATGTACAACTAAAAACTCTAATAAAATGATGACTGAAAAATTAGAACCAGATGAAAAAATTATCGCTTCCCTTAACGCCAGCCTTGAGAAATGCTGGAATGATGCGGAAAGTCCGTTGCCGTACATACCTCTTGTCGTGCCACCCATAGAAGTACCGGAATTCAACCTTTTCGGCAGCGGGAAGGAATGGCATGCGGAGAGGGAGGATGGATACACGGCACCTGCAACACCCAAGGATACACAGCCGGCAGAGGAGGCGGATGAACTTGACTTTATAATGGGAAAATCCCTGAACAGTATGATGATGGAAGAAAAACGTAAACCCGTGCCGGAGATATTATGGGGAGGTGACGGGAATGGCAACGCCCTATGGTTCGAGAACGAGTTCGCCATCCTTTTCGGGCGGACAAATACGGGCAAGAGCCTTTATGCGGTCCAGATAGCGGAGCATATAAGCGGGCGACTGGGGAGAACCGTATTGTATCTCGACCTTGAACTCTCCATGAAGCAGTTCCAGGAGAGATATACCTCAAGGGACGGTGAACTGCATATTTGGCCCGATAATCTCCACCGCCCGGATTTAAGCATGGTCGGAGACGGCCTCTATGATTCGGGCAGGTTCCTGCCGTTGATAAGGAAGATGATGGCAAAGGTGAACGCGAGGGTGTTGATTCTTGACAACCTCACCTTTCTTGTCAACAACGGGGGGATGAAGGCCGAGGATGTGAAACCGATCTGCCAGGAGTTCTGTAACTGGGCGAAGGAGGGCTACTCTATCCTTGTAGTCAACCATACCCCGAAGATCCAGCCGTTCACACCCCTTGACATCAACCACTGCCTGGGCTCAAGCATGCTCACCAACTTCGTTCAGTCGGTCTTCGCCATAGGTACTGACAGCAGCAATCCCTCGACGGGCAGATACGTGAAGCAGCTCAAGAGCAGGAACGGCAGGATAGTATGGGAGGGGAACCATGTGATACCTTATGTGATTGACAAGACGCTCGACCCCACCATGCTCCGTTTCATACAGTCCGCACAGCTTCACCAGACCGGAATGGACACCCAAATTCCTATCCAGACAGCCAGGGAGTGTGACCTTTTGAAGGATGCAGACAATATGCAGCTCGAACAGATCAGGAAATTGCACGGGCAGGGTATGTCGAACAGAAAGATAGCCGGGGAACTGAACCTCTCACCCACCACTGTAGGGAAAAGGCTGAAGGAGATGGATATTGAGGATGGGGAGTAGTGGAAGTGAAGGGATTGGCTTTTGAGGGCCAACCCTTCACCCATGAAATCCCTGAAAGAACTCTGCCTTTACTCTTCTCTGTCGGGGCATTGTACTATAAGCCTGAGGCTGGTTGAATGATTTTTGTCTTACCCTAGGCCTGATTGAATACGGGTGTCCATCACTGATTACCACTGTCCAATATAAAAATAAATGGACACCAATGATTTAGCCGGTCATCCATAATATCCATCAATGTCCACTACTGTCCACGGTGTCCATTACCGTCCACTATAAAAATAAATGGACACCACTATCCATTTTTTCTTCTTTTGGGTTATTCCTTTATCCAATTCATATGGTATCCTATGTATAATGACTAATAATGGAATATTACAAGGAAATAACCCAAAGAAAGAGAGAGAGAAATGAGTTTTTTCTTTCTTTTGGGTCATTCTTTTGTCAGATTCATATGGTATCCAATATTATAATACCTGACAGAACAGAATATAAGGATGAATGACCCAAGAAAAAAAAGATACAAGTGTCCATCTTTTATATTGTGGACAGTGGTGATCAGTGATGGACACCGTGGACAGTTGTTGGACACTTTAAATATCTAACATATAAACCGATAATCTGACATAGTGGGGTGTTCGCTTCCCAAACAGCGAACGCCTCCACACATCAACAACTTAAAAACGAGTAGAAATGAACGATATAGATTTTTATACAAGCAAGAGCAACACACTTCCGGCAAAAAGGATGAGTCTGGATTATGCCCTCCGTCAGATTCAGGAGGGTGAATACAGGGAATACGCGGACAAGGTCAGGAACGCCAGGACCAGGGAGGAAATGGACCGGGCTAAATTCGACGCTCCCGGATTTTCATTCTCAGGCATATTCGAGAGACGCGGGAAAGAGAGGCTGATAAGGCATAGCGGTATCATGGCCATCGACATAGACCATCTGGACGGGGACGTGTTTTCAGAGAAGGAACGGCTGATGAAGAACCCTTATGTATACTCGGTCTTCCTCTCAATATCCGGAAAAGGCCTGAAAGTGCTGGTCAAGGTTCCGGAAAGTCTTGACGCAGAAAGCCATAAACTATACTACAGGGCCATTGCGGAGGATTTTGGCGTGGATGAGGATAGAAGAGCCCAGGATGTGGCAAGATATACGAACGTCACCTATGATCCCGACCTCCATCTCAACCCCGGAGCACTTGTATGGGATAAAACGGTTGAGGCAAAAGAGGAGACAACCATAAATCCGGATACAGCCAACTACACTATCCCGATAACCGATATGGACGAGAGGCTCAGGATCATACTCTCATGGACGGAAGGGGGATTCAGGAGAGGCAACCGTAACGGGTATGTCTATGATACGGCCTGCAATCTCTGTGAATACGGTATCGGGAGAGACGAGGCACTTGACATCCTTCTCCCTTACGCCTCCTCCGACTTTACGCCCGGTGAGATCAGGTATACGGTCGGCAATGCATACAGGAATAAAAGGTTCGGGAGTAAGACACTGAGAAGGGAAGGGTCGAATGAAAGGTTGAGGGTGTTATTCTCCAAGGTAAAAAATATCCCTTCATTTTATCATCTTCCAAATCCGACAATGGAATACCGCCCGGACATGAGGATGGTGATTGTGGATGATGATGGCGTGGCTGAAGGGATGACAAGGCTTTTTCCCGGTTTCCAATGGTTCTCGACGGGCGGAAAGGTATTGTCGGAGGAATTGATGGCAGGTATTCCAAGGCATCTACGCATCCTGGTCTGTCCACGCCTTAACAGTCAATGGTCTTATGAGTGGAAGGCAGAGATAGAGATGCTGCAATGGAAAGGTTATAATCTGCATGTCTGGGAATGGTGGAAGGAGTTTGAGCCTGGGATAGATGATTATACGGAAGGCTGCTCTGTGTATGATGTGATATGCAGGAGATAGAGTGATAGTGAAGGGATAAGTCGGATTAAAGGCTTGTCCCTTTTTAATTTCTTTTAAGCTAATCTAGTCAAAATCATGGTGATTTTTATTCTATTTCATTCCGATAGTTTTTACAGCTTCAAGTATTATTACAAGGAATATGTCTGTAAACATCTGAAACACTTGTTTTCGTGCCAGGTATCCTATAATCGTTTTGTGGAACTAGAGAAGGAAGTACAGTTTCCTCTGGTTATTTTCATCAAGAATCCTGCTGGGAGCCTGTACCGACATCAGTTTTGTTGAATTCACTCCTTTATGTGTCTGTCGTAACCAAAAGATTCTGATTCATAAAACATTTGAAGGGATTGCCGGGCGTGGAAAATGTTCCATGAGCTGGTTATTCGGGTTCAAACTGCATCTGATAATCAATGATAAGGGTAAATTTTTTAATTTCATGTTTACACCAGGAAATGTAGATGATCATAAATCATTGAAATAGAGCAAATTTCTAGAGAATATCAAAGGGGAACTATGCGCAGACAAGGTATATATTGGCTAGGTTCTGTTCGAAAATTTCTTTTTTAACGATATCCAGTCTGAAAGCGACAACAGAACGTCCTTCCATGCTATCCGGAACGCTGTCAAGAAGGGAGTAATTGACATTGGACGAGATGAATTTCATACATGCGACCATTCCTCCCGGAAACTCTGGCTGTTCTTCCGGAATGGAAAAAAAGTTCCTTCTTGTGCCTGCGTATTGGAATATGCTAAAAAGAAGGAAACAGACAATAATATTTTCATGATACCCTTTCTCATAAGCCTCTTGAGCCATTAATCGAATGCTACCCTAAAGATAGAAATTTAATATGAAAATTGAATGGAATTTGATTTCATTTTCCAAGAGACTGCTGCAAAACATTTCCTTCTCAGAGTCTTATGTCCGATGGGATATAGTTCTGACAGTGAGTAATTTTTGAAGATGTTTTTTTACATATCATAGGGTAAGCTTCACACTCCACAATAAAAGTGAGAAAAAAGAAAGTCGCTACACCTTTATTCAATATAATAACTTTTAATAATAATCAAGACAAAAGAAAGTAGATATATATTTATTCGTTTGCCAATAATTTCTTGACACTGTTCATGAATCCTTTCACTATCTGAAGTGTTTCCTTTCTGTCTGCTCCCGTTTTCAGGGAGATCTCATTCACAATTTCTGCTTTAGTCATAATCTTATCTGTTTTAGAGTTGCAAAGACATCCAAAGTTTATTAAAGAGAAGAGGACCAGAATAAAATTTGTTCAACGACATGTTTTGTCGCTTGCCTTCAATATCTTTGCCCATAATAAAATCAAATTCATAATTATATGGGGAAAAAGTTGGAAAGATTACAGCGCATGCTGGTTATCATCAATAAACTGAAAGGACTTCAACGGTATGTCCCCCGTGAAGAACTGGAAAATTATGTGACACACCGCATGGAAGAACGTGGTGGGATACCTGTGGACCTCAGAACATTGCAACGGGACTTTAATGCGATAGAAGAGATGTTCGGCATTCGCATCTGTTTCGACAAGAAACGGAATGGATATTATATCAATGAAGAGAATGACACGAAAAAAGAACAATATGAAAGGCTCCTTCTCAACTTTGATATACTGAATGCTTTGGATACCTCTTCAGGCCTTCATACTTATGTAGTTGCAGAACATCATCGTCCGGTAAACAACGAATATCTACCACTTCTAATCAAGGCTATTAAATTCTCACATCCCATAATCTTTAAATATATGTATGTCCGGGAGAATGGAAAGGTGCGTGAAAAAGAAGTGCTGCCACACTATTTGAAAGAAGACCAATACCGGTGGTATCTTCTTGCTTATGAAGAAAACGTATTGAAAACTTTCAGTGTGGACTGTATTATTGACCCTCAGATATTGTATGGAAAAACATTCAAGCGTAATATGGACATAGACATAAACAGCCTTTTTAAAGATTGTTATGGCATTTGGAACCAGACAAATATTCCTATAGAAGAGATCGAATTGAGTTATAGCCCTTTGGATGGCAATTTCCTGAAATCTGTTCCATTGCATCATTCTCAAGAGATCATTGTAGATGATGAGAAAGAATTCCGAATTAAACTACATCTCCGTATTACCAATGATTTTGTGATGGCCTTGCTTTCAAGAAGCCGCTCGCTGACAGTCATCAAACCTCTACATCTGAGGGAGCAGGTGAAGGCAATCTATGAAGAGGCTCTGAAAAGAAACAGATAACAACAATTCGTTCCCTGAACACAACCCTCTAATAACCAAAGAATATGAACAATAACTCTTACTGGAACAAAAGTAATCTACTGAAAGGCATAGGTACTCTTTGTATCTTTATCATCTTTGGATATTACGCTTATCAAGATGCCATAAACAGAAACATGCTGGAAAGAAGTCTGAATGAAAACGCTGCCCCACCGCAACGCGACTTTACCCACAAATCTTCTCGATTACAACGTTCGTCTGCCATACATGGAAATGCGGTTTATAAGGATGTGGCTGGAAAAACTCAGAATGTAGAATCTAGGGAGTTGAACGATTACGACACCTTCAACGAACATCTGGATGAATATCTTGAAGATCCGGAAGATGAAGTCACTTATCCGCCTGAAATCTATGATGCACTGATAGACGAGACAGAATAAATTGATTAACAAAAAATATAATAATATGAGTCATTTCAGAACATCCCGTACAAAAGAAGCATTTTTATTTAAAGACGCAATCATTCTTACCTCATTTACTGTTATTTGTCCTATATTGAGGATTCTTCCCTTATGGCTACTGCAAAGACTTAGCAATTGGTATTATCCATTCTTACTGATTGGCATTCTATTGTTCATCTGTCGGGTTACTTTTATAGAACGGCATTTTGACATTGTATATATACCTTAGTTTTACTAGAAGTGAATGACAATGTCCCCTTTAAGTTTGATAATCAATAAACTTTTTGTAGTTTTGCAAGGTTCCAACATGACTGGTTAGAACACATTACATAGTTTATTGATGAAAGTGTAGCTTTTATCCTTGTACAAGAAATCTGAGAAATTTCACGAAATGCAATAGGAAAGCAATCACGCTCATCAATTGTTTGTATATACTTACTCAAGCTATATATATCATAAGTGTGGGGATATTGTTTATCTTGTATTTAGGTTTACTAGAGCCTCCAACACGATAGATGATGTGACTTCACACTTTTTTTATAATTATTAAACTGGAATACCCAAACCATTATGGCAATATTTGAAAAAGGATTAAGTTACAACTTCATGGTAGAGAGAATTGCCGAAGCAAAAGGTAATTACTACTATGTAATAGTAATTGATAATAAAGAATGTTGGATAAAAATGCTCCCTTTTGAAATATATCAAAACACAAAGAAAAATATCATAAGATGTGAGTACAGAGGTGTTGATTCATATGGTTCTCATATATTTATAGAAGACAAGCTTTCTCTTTTGTATGAATTGTATAAGGAAAAAGAAGAATATGATTTTAACTATGTAAAGGAAGGTATAGATATGGAAGGAACTCATTTTTCTGTATTAAAAGATAAGTATGGACTAGTCCACCGTTTATATGAAAAACTTCCATCTAATCAGAAAAATAAAGAAACTCCAATAAAATGTAGAATAAATTCTATTGATAAAACACAAAAGGCACTTATATTACAAGTAATAGAAGCTACCAATGCCAATTGTATGGAAAATAATATCCCCAATATTAATGATGTAACAGTCATTGCATGGATAGACGAAACAGCTCTATTTAAATATATCAATAAGAAAACACTTATAGATGATTATTTTTACAATATAATCCACCTTTCCGAGGATGTATATTTAAAAAATACAATAAACTTATACCAAAGTAAAAACAACAAATGGATTGTATGCTATATTAATTATCTTGATAAAAGATACAAATACATATTAATTCAAAAAGGGAATCTATATGAATTAGCAGAATTTGCAGATCTAATGATTTGTTTAATTAACTGGACACGTACATTTAAAATCAGTAAGATAAAAAAAATTCCCCAATTAAAAAAATACGAAGGGCTACAAAAAGCAATTAAAATTCTTCAGACAAATTCACTGAGTAACTATAAAGAGACCCTTATTGGCACTGAAAATACTATTTCTGAAATGTCAACTCTATTTGGCTTATTTGAAATTGACCCTTGCTTTTTTAGCGAAAACTTCTCTTTCTATAGAGAAGTTTGTAAAATGCTATATAATAACATTTTAACAATTAGTTCACCAACTGAAGCACTTCAAGTAAAAAAAGAAAAGTGTCTAAAAGCATTTCAAGGAATATTAGCTTACAGAATAAAAATAGAACGAAAGCAAATTGTAAACAAGATTATACAGATATATGATCTTTCGCTTAGAACAGAAGAAACAACAAGTAGCAGCATCTTTAGTCTTCTATATTCTTTACTAAAGAATCCTGAATGCATAAATAGTAAAAACATACATTCATACATTGACATGCAACCACAAACATTAAGTGCAATTGCTTGCATCATTTACGGCTACAAACTACTTGAGAAAAAGGAAGAGTTCAAAAGATTGCTAAGTGACATCAATAAAATGTTTTATTTTTCAGAAAAATATGAAAAAGATAGAGTTGAAGATAAACATTTTGAAATTGAAGATATAGAAGAGACGGAAAAGAATATCTATTCATCCGAATCTATTTCCAATCAAATCGAAACAAGATCAAACGAAAACATTTTCTTTCTAAACTTATATAAAGATGGTACGTATATTATTACAAACGAACAACTTTCTGAAAACAATATAATTAAAAGTATTTCCATAAATCCCAATATAGACAAATTCATATTGCAATGCTATGCACATGGAAGTGTCAATAAAGTAGCTATCAGAATATTGCAAGAAAAAAAAAGGAAAAGAAAATACCTCAATGGATGCTATTCACAAGACTACTTGAAAGATATATATGTTATTAGTGAAGAAACATACATTGCAGCTCTCTCATCA
>OLZD01000761.1_pt1 | contig 10145 bp, 4 predicted proteins | sample 1673451 | NCBI WGS metagenome assembly OLZD01 (sample SAMEA103958112, study PRJEB25191) | human gut metagenome | biome: human-associated habitat [ENVO:00009003]; feature: intestine environment [ENVO:2100002]; material: feces | place: Germany | collected 2013/2015 | reverse complement strand
AAACGGATATGGGAACATACGAGCAGGATATCAAATACACTTATCAGCAAAGTAATCTATTGATCAATTTTGTGCAGAAAGAGAAAAAGCAGGAGGCGGCACAGGCATTTAAAGTGACTTATTTTGATTCTAGTACGAGTAGTATGAAAGAAGCTGTTTGTACGAAAGTTACGAATTCGGACATAACAGATAGCTATCCTGAAATAAGCGAGATTTATACCGTGGAATATCCTTCTGCTTCCATTGAAATTGATCCTTTGCTGGGTGATTTCGAGACTGACTGGAATATAAAGGTAAAACGTAATGGTGAAGATATAACTAGTGAAGGAATTTGTAAAGGTGGAGCATCGTCTACTTCAATCAGTGCTTGGGAAGAAGAAGTAACAGAGGAATTCCATATTCTGTTTGAGAAAGACGGTGAAACAAAGAAAGTGCTTATTGTTACTCCCAACTATAATTAATCATTGAATAGATGAATAAGAAACTATATTCCATATTATTTTTTGTTCCCTTCATTGCATGTTTTTTGGCAATGACTGTGGTAACAGGATGTTCTGATGATGACGAAAGTGTTGATCCTAATGAACATAAAAATATATTTGGTAATTATAAAAAACCTTATTGGGATTTAGGTAATTGGAATTTTAGTTATTTTCGTAACATGATTGGTAATGAAGAAGATCAATCTGCTATAGTTATGAGTAGACTTTATGGTAATTATTTTATTATTGAATTTGAATTTCTTATGCAAGATAGACGTATTGATTTTGAATCTCTTAATTATAAAATAAGTCGATTATGAAAAATAAAGTTGTTAAACGTAATAAAGCATTTTTAGGTAGTATTATAGGAGCTGTTGGTGGTATTATAGGTTCTGCTATTGGTGCTGCTAAAAGAAAAAAAGCAGAAGAAAAAGCGTTTAAAATGCAACAAGAAGAACAATATAGACAAGATAGTTTAGCTGCTGCACAAGCTATGACTCAAAGTTATGCTAATCAAGATTATGTTGACGAATATAAAAAGAAAGTTATTTTAAAAAATGGTGGTAAAATGAAAATTAAAGAAACTAATTATACAGATAGAATTAATAATCAAAAGAAATATGCGTGCGGTGGTAGAAAGAAAGCTAATTTCGGTTCTACTATCGCAAATCAGTTTAGTGGTAATAATCTCAATGATACTGTTGGAGGAATTGCTTCTGGTATTGGTTCTGTAGCAACTAATTTAATTAATTCTCCAAGTACTCCAAAAATGGTTAAAAAAGCTGATGGTTTTAATTATGAACAAAAAACTTCTCTTACTCCTAATAGCTATTCTGTTACTCAACCTGTTACTCAAAATATTAATCAACAAGTTCCTAATAATAATCAATATTCCGATAGGCTTACTCAAATGAAATTGGGAGGCTGCAAAGGCAAGAAAAAGCGTAAATAATAGCTGTTATTAGCTCTACATTGATTTTAATATGCTTTCTTATATAATTAATCAAGTTCAACATAAGATAACGTTATAAGGCTTTATATAACGTCAAAATATACAATATAATAGATTATGAGTAATAAAAGACTTAGACCTAATATAGTTCGTGGTGGTGTTGCTATACCTATTCCTAATAAAAAGAATTATTACTATATGAAAGGTAGAAAACATGAACAAGGTGGTATTGATATTGGCAAGAATCCTCGTACTGGTTTAGAAGTTGAAGATGGAGAAGTTATGCACATATCTCCTACTGAAGTTAAAGTGTTTAGTTCTGTTCCTTTTCTTAATGGTGAATCTCCTGCTGAAAAAGTTATGAAAGGAAATAATCCTAATAAAGTTTTTAATGCTCAAGAAAGATATAAAGATGTTAATAATATTAACGATGATGGTACTAAGAATAATCGAAATAGAAAAAATAAAAGTAGATATGGTACTAAGAAAAATGATTTTGAAAAAATTAGAGAAATACAAAGTTTAGCAAATAATGTTTCTACTTTAGAAAATCCTATTATTAGTCCAGATTATACCCCTTATTATGATACTACTGAAGTTGGTAAATTAATTAATCATTCTGAAAATCCTGATAGTATAGGTTTTGATAAAGATACTCGAAGATGGTATGCTCCTAAAGGTAAAGGTCTTGATAAAGATAATTTTGGAATGGGAGTAGATAGATATACAGGAGGTAATATTAGTGATAAAATTAAAAAAGATTCTAAAGGAAGAGAATATATTACTGAAGAAGATGAAAGAGATTTAAGATTTAAAAGAATTAAAAGTGCAAATCAAAGTGCTAAACGAAGAATAGATTTTATTCGTAAATATTATAATGATGAAGGTGATGTTACTGAAACTAAAGAAGCTTTACTTACTAATTTAATTTATAATAGAGGAAGTAGTAGAACTGCAAGAGAATATTTCAATCCTGAAGATAAAAAATATGTTCCTATGCAAAAAGCTATTCTTAGAGGTACTGATGATGAAGTTAGAGAAGAAATTAATAAAATATATAAAGAAGCTGATTTAGCTAATAGAGATAGTTTAGTTAATGATTTTTATAAAAAAAGAAATAAAAAACTTATGGGCGGTTTAAGTCGTTCTAAAGATTATGGTTCTAAATCTAAACCTTATCCTAAAGTAGATAAAAAAGATTTTGCTGGTAAAAATAGAAGTTATCCAATTCCTACTAAAGCTGACGCTATTGACGCATTAAGACTTGCAGGACTTCATGGACGCAATGATATTAAAGCTAAAGTTTATTCTAAATATCCTGAACTTCGTAAACGTGCTAAAAATGGTGGTGTTTATACAGTTACAAGCAATGGTAAGACAAGTCTAAGAATGATTCCCTCTACGGGGAAACGAATAGAGTTCAGAACAGGTGGTACTAAAAAGACTGAAATTCCTATTACACTTGATCCTACATTTTATACTTTAGGTCTTGAAGATGAATTAACTAATAAAATTAATCAACCAATTGTTAATTATCAATCCCCCGTAGAGAGAATCAAATATGATATTCTTGATACTAATGGTAGATTTAATCCTACTACAGGTGTTGACTTAAATACTAAGCGTAAATATGATAATAAACAAGATATTATGAATAAACGAACTTATAATTCTTTAATTAGCGATGGTATTGGTATTGCTTCAAATATTATTGGAAGTATTATAGGATTTAATGCTAATAAGAAAGCATTAGATAAAATGAAATATACTAAAACTCCTGTTAATTTAATTCCTTCTAAACTTAAAACAAATATTAATATTAATCCTCAACTTGATGCTATTAGAGATCAACAACAAGCGTATGAACGACAAATTGATGCTAATACTGCAAGTTCAAGAGTCGCTTTAGGTAGAAAACAACTTAGTAGATTAAATACTATTAAATTACTTAATAATATTTATACTAATAAAGAAAATACTGAAACTGAATTAATTAATAAAGATAAACTTAATCAACAAGCTGTTGTTAATCAAAACATTACTAATTATAATACTTGGAAAGAAAAGAAAAATGCTTTTGAAAATGCTATTATTGAAAAACAATCTGAAAATACTATAGGATTGATTAATAGTATTAATGCTGGAGTACAAAATAGTATTGGTAATTTTGAAAAGAGATTAGCTACTGAAAATAATATTAGAGCTATTGCTGCTGCAAATCCTAACGTTAATCCTATTATATTAAAAGCTCTTGGTGTAAGAGGTATAACAAATGACATGATAGAATCATGGTTGAGAGCATACGGAAATAAAAACAATTAAAAACATAATTAATATGAAAGGTTTTAATTATATTAATACAGAATATGTTCCAACAGTAGATTTAAATATTTTAGGAAATACTTTTAATACTTTAGAGCAAGGACATAAAGAAGCTATTAAAACTGCTTCTAATCTTCAAGCTGAAATGGCTAAACTTGAACTTAATGAAGCTGAAAATGAATGGAGACAGCAAAAAATATCTGAAATACAACAAACTATAGATAATAATACTATATTTGGAAATTCTGCTGCTGCATTAGATGATATAATAGTTAAAGCTGGTAATTTAGCTTCTGACGCTGGAATGATTGGCAGACTTCAAGCTCAAAAAGATTATACAGAATTTAAAAATAAAATCATAAATGATAAGACTCTTCCAGAAGATTATAAAGAATATTATTTAGAAAATAATCCTTATTATTATAAAGATATTGTAGATGAAAAAACTGGAAAAGTAATTAGTGGAACAAAATGGAATCCTAATATTTCTCCAACCGCTGTTGTAGATTTATCTTCTTTAATTTCTAAAGGTTTACAATGGGCTGCAAGAGAATCTGGTAGTTATAATCAAGTTCGTTGGCTTGATAAAAACGGTAATCCTACTACTAATCCAAACGAAGTATTTGATGGAGAATATTATGATGATACTACTCATAGTTTTGAAAAACTTGATAGAAGTAAAATAGAAGCTGGTATTAGAGCGGCTATTGAATCTACTCCAGGTGCTAAAGAAAGTCTTCAACAAGATTACGATATTGCTCTTTGGAAACATAAAAAAGCTATAAATGCTACTAAAGGAAAATATAATATTGTGAGTGATGTTACTGACGATAATGGTATAACTCTTTCTCCTCAACAATATTTAAATAAAAGAATATCTCCTGCTTTATATGCTGCTGAATATTATAATACTACTCGTAAAACCACTTATGGAAACGGATTAAAAACTTATAAGGCCGCTGAACAAGCAGCAGAAACTGCTAAAAAGAATGCTGAACTTGACGATGAGTATATAAAATCATTAAATAGAACAAGTGATACTAAACCAATAACTATTAATTATAACATGACTGCTGAATTAATGGGTGAAAAACAAAATATTCAGAATGAATTATACAATCTATTTAAAAATGCAGTTGGTAGAGATGTTAATATTGATATGACTAATGCTAGTACAGATGGTTGGAAAAATACTTTAACAAGAGCATATTTAACTATTAAAAAGAATGGTGCTACAGAACAACAACTTAGAGATTTTAAAGTTAAAACTAGCGAACTTATTAGAAAATATGATGAAATTACAATGAATTATGATAATCTAACTAAAGATTTAAAAGAAGATGATAAATATTTGGTAGATTATGTTAGTAGAATGAAAAATGGAGGTAGTTTTAACAAAGATAATCCGTATGATCAAAAGCTATTAAAAGATATTCAAGCTGAATTTGGAGATAAAGGTCAATATTATGATGTTAGTTTTAACAATATAGATGAATATAATCGAGCTATTCAAATTTTAAATTCTAATAATGAAAATGGTTTTCTTGGTTTAGGTTTTAATACAGGAAGAAAAGAAATTGATGGAAAAAGTGTTAACTATATTAGATTGCCAAAAGAATATTATCAAAATATATTACTTTTATCTAATACTGTTAATGCTGCTGTTAAAGGAAATATAGATAATATTACTGTACAAGTATTAGACTCTGAATATAATCCTATAATTCCTAAATCACAACAAGATAATAGCTATGTAACATCTCCATATAATAGTACAAGTCAGATTTACGATTTTGAAAGTAATTATTCTCATAAATATTTATATAATGTATATAGAAAAGCTGCTGATAAAAAATTTCTTAATTATTCTAACGATTTTATTAAACAACAAGAAAAATTAAATACTGTAATAGATAATTATCAAGAAATTACTATTGGCCATCAATCTCTTCCCGGTGAAACAAGTTATCAACAATTACTTCTACATCAATTTAATACTAATCAAATTGATAATACTGAATATAATCTTAGACTTAAAATAGATCAAGAAGAACTAAGAAGAAAAATTATGTCTCATGGATTTGGAAATACTAAAATGTTTACTGTAGAAGACGATGATGGTTATGGTACTTTTAAAGAAGTTACAAATACTAAAAATAGAGAAGATGAAGGTAATAAAATAATATCGGCTATTGGAAATGGTAAAGCTGTATTTAATTCTGCACATAATCCTTTTTTTGGTAGTGGTACTAATATAACAATCTATCCTAAATTAGATAGTAACGGTAATCCAACTGGTATTCCAAAAACTTATTTTATTCCCGGATTAGTTAATGATGAAGCACAAGAAGCATTTGAAAATAATCCATATACTAAGGCTTCAGATCATGTTGCTAAAATGGACGTTTATGGAATGACGGCTAATCTTAGTGAAAGTGGTGATACTCCTACATTAGGTGCTCAACAATTAATAGCTAATGGTGGTAATTTATTTACTTATAAAAATGGAAATATAGAAGTTAATATTGATAGAAAAACAGCTGTAGATATTTATGACACAATGAATGAATATATAGATATTCAAAATAATTTCACACAAGGAAATTTACAATTAGATAATGAAAATGCTGTTGAAAGATTAAATGGGCGTATTTTTGAAATTGCAAAAACTATAACAAATTCTATTGGAAGACCTGATTTATTAGAACGTTATTATAGTGTTTTAAGTAAAGATTTAGGAAGTAAATTAAACATATAAGATATGAGTAAAGTTATTGATTTTATAAATAATGGGGAAATAACAAGAAATCCTAAATATAATCCTAAAACTAAAAAGGGGGCTAAAGAGTCCCCTTATCTTGTTTCTAATACAATGAGTGATGATTTTGCTAAAGGCGTTAATAGAATGGCTAATAAAACTAGATATACTTCTCAATATAGTTCTCGTGAAATTGAAAAGTTTGAAGAACAAGATATTACTGTTAATAATATTGATTCTGAAGAAAGTTTAAGACGTCAACGTGCAGAAAATCAATCTGCATTTGAACAACTTGGTAATATGATAATACAAGGTGTTGCTAATGAAGCTGTACTTGGTTCATTTCTTTCTCTTAGTAATATAGTAGATGCTGTAAAACAAGCTTTTACAGAAGATAACGATTATACTAATCCAGTAAGTGAATATATCGAAGGTATTCAAAATACTATTAGAGATGAATTTGAGATTTATCAAAAGGATCCAAATGCTACTTTTGCATTTGGAGATTTTGGTTGGTGGACTAATAATGGAGTAAGTGCTTTTAGTACTTTATCTATGATGTTACCTACTCTTGGTATCACTAAAGCTATTGGTACATTAGGAAAAATTCGTAAAGTAAGAAGAGCATATAATGCTTCTACGCGAGGTTTGGCTAAACTTACACATAAAGCTATAAAAGGAGTTGGTATTAAAGTTCCTTCAGTTGCTCGTCTTGATAATTCTGTTAAATATATTAATAATTTAACTACTAATGCTGTTCTTTCTCGTACTATGGAAAACTATATGGAATCAAGAGGTGTTTGGACAGAAAGTTATGAACTTACTAAACAAGAACTTGAAGGATATAACGACCAACAATGGAAAGACTTCTTTGCAAGAAATCCTGAACTAAATGGTAAAACTATTGATCAAATAGCAAGATATATTGCTGGGGAATCTGCTGATAAAACTTTTATTAATAATTATGCTATGCTTGGTCAAGATATTGTAGAATTTAGAGGTGTTGGCCAGTTATTTGGTAAAACTGGTAAAAAATTACCTACTTCAAGAATTAGACGTTCTAATAAACAAGCAATTGAAGCTCTTCGTAAAAAAGCTGATACAAACGTATCTGGACAAACTTCTACCTCAACTGTTCCTAAAACAAGTTTTTGGAAAAATAGAACAGATGAATTTAAAGAAGCTATTAAACACCCTCTTAATACTATTGGTACTTTACAACTTACTGAAGGTTTAGAAGAAGCATATCAAGGTATTCAAAGTGAAAAAGGTAAAGAAGTTGCTAAAATGTATTTAGATCCTAATTATATTCCTCGTACAATTGAAAGTTATATTACCGATGATAAAATATGGGAACAAGCATTTTGGGGTGCTGTTGGGGGTATGGTTTTTCAAGGAGCTGGTAAAGGACTTTCTGCTCTTCAACGACAAATTAAAGCTAAAAAATTAAAAGGCAAAGAATCTGATGCTAATATTCTTAATACTCTTACTGCTGAAGAAAAAATAATGAATAAAGAAATTCAAGACCGTGCTGCTTTAAATAAAGATGTTGTTGATAAACTTACCATGTTAAACGATTATATTTCTCCAGACGATTATGTTGAAGATCCTCTTACTGGAGAAAGACTTCAAGATGAAGGAGTTGATGTTCATAGAAAACTTACTCCAGAAGAAGCTGAAATTAAAAAACAACAAGTTATTGATGATTATTTTACTAATTTAGCTATTAACGCTTATGAAGCAGGCACTTATGATTTATTAAAAGAATATGTTACAAGTCCTGAATTTAAAGAATATTTTAAAGAAGCTGGAGTTCAACTTACTAAATCTGAAGAAGATTTTACTAATCAAGCTTTTGCTAAAATGGATAAAGTTAGAGATATATATGCTGAAAATCTATATAACGTACTATATAATAGCGAAATAGAAAGTGAATATACTGCTAAAATTGCTGCAAGAGAATTTACAAGAGAACAATTAGAAATTGAATCTTTTGGAGATAGAATTAATACTATACAAGATGAAATAAATAAAAGTAATGTAGATATATCTTCTATTGATAAATATAGAAGACAAGCTATTGATAAACATATTTCTAAATTACTAAATGAAATTAATCAAGCTCAAGAAGAAGTTAACAACAATCCAGATATTTCTGAACAAGCTAAAAATCAATATAATAAAATTTATAATGATAGAAAAAGAGGTCTTCTTAAATTTCTAAATGATAATAATCCTTTATCTGAATCTAATAAACAATCTATAATTGATATATTTAATCAAAGTATTGGAAAAAATTATCAAGCCGAAAGACTTTCTGGTGATATTCAAACTATATTAAACAATGTTGAAAATCTTATTAACGAATCTGATAAAAATATTCCTGAAGCTCCTAATAATGTTAAAGATTTAATTGATAAACAAGTTGCACTTCAAGATAAAAAAGCTGATTTAGAAAATATTCAACCTAAATCTCAAAAAGATTATAATGATAGAGTTGGCCTTATTGCCCAACAAGTTGATTATCTTACTATGAAAAGAATGTCAGAGGCTGCGACTCGAGTTGAAAATTGGATTAAAGAACAAGAAGATTTAGATAAAGCATGGCAAGATATTCTTCGCAATAGAGTTCCTAAATTAAAAGAATCTCTCGATATGCTTAAAATAGGATATTTTAATACTGAAGATTTTAGTAATTCGATAAGAGCTACAATAGAAGAGGAAAGACAAAATAGAAAACAAAAAGAAGAAGATGCTAAAAAAGTAGTAGTTAATGGTAAACAAGTTACTGAAGAACAAGCAGAAGTTATTAATAATGTGGCTGCAGAAGTTAGTAATAATCAACCATCTAATATTGATAACTCCTCTACGGGGGAACAAACTCCACGAAGTGGAGTTTCTCAAACTCAAACTAATCAGCAAACTACTGATCCTAACGAAATTGCTGTTAAAGCAATTATTGAAGATGAAGATAAAATTACTAATAAAGATTTAGATGACGCTGTTAAATTAGCTAAATCTTTTGACCCAAGTATTAATGAAAGAGCTGTAGGTATTGCAAGTAGTAAAACTTTTCTTCTTTTTAGAACTTCTCCTAATATGTTTGAAGATGCTTTAAATAAAAGTAGTGATAGTCCAGAAGTTAAAAATATTATAGAAACTATTACTCAACAACTTATCGAAGAAGGTGTTAGTCCAGAAGTAGCACCTCATGCTGCCCAAAGAGGTGTTAATATGGGAATGAAGCAAATAGTTAGAGCTTTAGAAAGACGTAAAGATAGTAAAACTGAAATTTTTAGACGTCTTGCTGAAGCTCTTGCTACTAAACAAAAAGTAACCATTAAATCTAATGATAACGACGAAGTTAACGCTATTACGACTACTATTGAAGATACTGAATTTGATAAAATAATTAAAGATTTTATTGAAGCATATATTCAATATAAAGGTATTACTATAAATAAAATTAAAACTAAAGATCATCAAGGAAATATTGTTACTAAAAATCAAAAAGTTATTATTAATCTTGAATCTTTATTTAAAGATATTATTGAAATATTATCTGATGATGCTAACAAACAAATGTTAGATTTAGATGTTCAAACTGCTTATCATATATTATATAATATAA
>OLZD01000725.1_pt1 | contig 10526 bp, 9 predicted proteins | sample 1673451 | NCBI WGS metagenome assembly OLZD01 (sample SAMEA103958112, study PRJEB25191) | human gut metagenome | biome: human-associated habitat [ENVO:00009003]; feature: intestine environment [ENVO:2100002]; material: feces | place: Germany | collected 2013/2015 | reverse complement strand
GACACCAAGGAGGAGCAGAAGGCGGCCCACGACTTGTTCCTGCTTACCACCAAGCCGGTGCTCTATGTCTGCAACGTGGACGAGGCAAGCGCTAAGACCGGCAACAAATACAGCAAGATAGTAGAGGAAATAGCGGCCAAGGAAGGTGCCGAGGCAATGGTCATCGCCGCCAAGACGGAGGAGGACATAGCTTCGCTCGACACTTACGAGGAGAAGAAGCTCTTCCTCGACGACCTCGGACTGGAGGAGAGCGGCGTGAACAGGCTCATAAAGAAGGCGTACCACTTGCTCAACCTGCAGACATTTATCACCGCGGGCGAGATGGAGGTTAAGGCTTGGACATTCCATAAGGGATGGAAGGCGCCACAATGCGCGGGCGTGATACACACCGACTTCGAGAAAGGCTTCATTCGTGCCGAGGTAATAAAGTATGACGACTACATACAGTACGGCTCGGAGAACGCCGTGAAAGAGGCTGGCAAGCTGAACATAGAGGGCAAGGACTATGAGGTGCAAGACGGCGACATCATGCACTTCCGCTTTAATGTTTAAACAGTTATGGCGATGACAAACCTGCTCTACATTGTTTGGAACCCTTCAGAGGTGATATTCCATGTGGGTTCCTTTGGCGTGAGGTGGTATGCCATGTGTTGGCTCGTGGGCCTGCTGCTGGGCACGTTGCTGATGGCCAAGCTCTACAAGGACGAGAAGATACCCGACGAGAAATTCGACCCCCTCTTCATGTATATTTTTGTGAGCGTGCTCATTGGCGCGCGTCTTGGCCATTGCCTTTTCTATCAGCCCGATTATTTCCTGTCGTCAGGCAAACATGTCGTTGAGATGTTTGTGCCAATCCATTTCATGGCCGACGGCTCTTGGAAGTTCACTGGCTATGAGGGCCTTGCCTCTCATGGAGGCGTGATAGGCATGATAATCGCCATCTTCATCTATGCTTATCGCAACAAGGTGAACGTGTGGACGGTGTTCGACAACATGGGCATCTGCTCGTGCATCACGGCCACCTTCATCCGCCTGGGCAACCTCATGAACTCTGAGATTATAGGCAATGTGACTGACGTGCCTTGGGCGTTTATCTTCGAGAAGGTAGACCAGTACCCGCGCCATCCGGGCCAGCTTTATGAGGCCATAGCCTACGCTTGCTTCTTCTTGATAATCTACGCCATCTACAAGAAGCATCCTGAGAAGGTGGGCAGCGGATTCTATGTCGGACTTTGCCTGACGCTGGTGTTCTCGGCGCGCTTCCTGATAGAATTTGTCAAGGACATACAGGAACCTTTCGAGGCAGGCTTGGCGCTCGACATGGGCCAGATACTCTCCATACCAATAATAGCCATCGGCGTGGCTTGCATGGTTGGCGGTAAATGGATGAATAAGATAGGCGCGAAAATAAATGATTGATATTTCCTTTGCGGTTTGGGAAATAATCATTACCTTTGTGCCACAGTTTTAATGTTCTGCATTATAGCTGATTAAAATCGCTGCTTGCGCTTGCAAGTCAGCTTCTTATAAAGGGCTCTGATAGTTCAATGGATAGAACGGAGGTTTCCTAAACCTTTGATCTGGGTTCGATTCCCAGTCGGAGTACAAGGTGTGAAAAGTACGAAATTGCATCCTTGCAATTTCGTACTTTTACCTTATAAATATGGCAATGATTATAACGTTTATTATTGTGGAAAAGAAAAATATCATCCGATTAATTTTGCCATTAGTTATATTACTAATAGTCTCCTGCAATGTTAGGCATGGCAATCTCGTTTCTATGGCTTTGACTTTTGCGGAAGCGGATAAACCAGATAGTGCAATATTGATACTTAATGGAATAAATCGTAAAGAGCTTTCTAATTCTGATGAGGCAATGTATGCTCTTGCTTATACTATTGCGCAGGACAAATCTGGGATTGACGTGGATAACGACTCGCTTATTAGAATTGCTTACGAATGGTATCGAAAGAAACCAGCAGACGTTCTTAGTGCCAAAAGTTTGTATTATATGGGAAAATGCTATGCTCTAAATGACTGTGGGGATAAGGCTGTTGTATGCTTTCAGATGGCAGCTAAGATTGCAAAATACAATCATGACAATGATACTCAATGTTTATCTTTGCTGCAATTGTCTGTTATACAAAGAGATTATGATGCGAGTATAGCTATTGCAAATGCTAAAAAAGCAGTAGCTATATATAATAATGAAAAAGGGGCAAAAGCTTATAACAAAGCATACTATCTTTTGAATTTGGCAGAATCTATCAGTTATAGAAATGGTGATGAAATGGTTCGTTGTATATCATTGGTAAAGGAGGCTATTTGTCTTGCTATTAAATCGAAAGATTCTACTGCTATTTCTGATTCGTACCAAGATTTAGCATCTTTTTATGGAATGATAGAGCTTTATGACTCTGCATTGGAAGCTTCAAAAATATCTCAAAAATTTAGTATTAAAAAGGAATTTGCTAAAGATTATTCTATATGCCAGTTTTATGTCTTGGCAGATTCCTTGGAACAAGCAAAGCTGTACCTAAAGAAGGTCTTGCCATTAAACCTAAATGATAGTTGTCTTTTTTATTTAATTAAGCGCTCAATTGCAATAAAAGAACATGATTGGAATAAAGTTGAATCTTTAGTAGATTCTACAGATTACTATTTTGACAAAAAGAATTCAGAAAACCTAAGGGCGAAGAACAAATATTATTCTCTTTTATTCCAGAAAGAAATGGCCAAAGCTAAATCTGACAGTGAGAATAGGTTGAAGTCTTATGCTATTATTATCATAATCCTTGTTTTTTCTATTATTATAGCTCTCCTTTATTTCATATTTCTTCAAAAGAGGAAAAGGATGCGTATAAGGATGGAAGATAATGAAAGGATAAGGCAGATAGAAGCAGAGCATAAAGAGAGACAAATAGCTACCATGAGAAAGTTTCTTATAAGCAAAATAGATATTATAAAGAGACTTCAATCGATAAAGTCGGTAGGGCGAAAACAAATTATACTTGCCGAGGCTGACTGGGGTGAAATAGAAATGTTCTTAAATAGTACTAATAACGGTTTTGTTGAAAGGCTACAGAGTGAATTTCCACGATTGACTCAAAAGGACATAAAGTTTCTTATGCTTGTTCGGTTGAAACTTCCATATGAAAGTATTGCTATAATATATGGTATAGAAGAAAAATCTGTAAAACAAAGACTCTTTCTTTTCAAGAGCAAACTTGGTTTAAGTAAAAGAAAAATATCAACAAGAGAATTTATAGAGGATTATTAAAAATCTAAGAAAATGCACATTTAGACTAATAAGTACAAGAAAATACATCGTAATTGCTTTGTAATTAGCTTGTTATACAAAATTTGCTAAAGCCGATAATTAGACCATCTTTAGTTGGAGCTAATAAAAATCCACCATAACTTTGCATCCGAAATCAAATTATGATGAATATGAAAATAAAATTAGTTTCCATCTTAATGTTACTTTTGGGTATATTACCAGTTTACTCAAGGCATATTAGCTTTAGGATGAAAGGAACCTTTCAGCATGGTTGTGCAAGGATGCCCTCCATAACACGTGTAGGGGCAGACTATGAAAATGGAACTATGACTGTGAATATACAAAAGTATTCAGGTCTTGTATGGGTGTACATCAAAGATGTATCTGAGAATGTCATAAAACTGTCGGCTGCTAATATCAATGAGAATGGTATGGTTGAGGTTGATATATCAAACTTAGATAGCGGAGATTATACAATTGATGTCGTTCTTGAGGATCGTACTTATACAGGTAAAGTAGTCCTGCTTGCTCAATAGTTGCCATTTTGACACATTAGCAAACTTAAAGAATTTACAATTTAACAAAATAAAAATTATCAGTATGATGAAAAAAATCAATTTAATTTTCATCCTGTTCACGTTTTTACTACTTAGTTCTTGCGCAAATAGTATTGATGTGGATAGTGATCAGTACGGGAATAAAATTATCAATACGGATTCTGTATTGAGCAAGGAGTCAGAGAAAGAATTAATGAGGTCTTTCTCATGCATTCTCTCTAAAGCTGTCTACAATAGCAAGGATTTGCGAGAGTTCGTTAAGACAGAGGCGAGTAAGCAGTTCGATTTAAACAATGAGTTTCTTTATTATCCAAATCGGGATAGGATGATAAACGGGAAAGAGACGTTAAGAGAGATTTTGGTGTCATATTCATCAGAGGGGATTATCAAAGAGGTAGAGAGAAGACTTCCGTTGTTAAATTGTCTCATTCCAGACCTTCCCATGGTTGGGGTATCCCCTTCTGATTTAAATGTAGATAATAAAGAACTGCCTGTTGTCGTAGGTGGTGATGAAGACGGCACGGATCTTTATGTTGATGGGGAAAAGTTAGCTCACCTTAACCCTAACGAGGTTCCAGGAGTTAATGTAATTGTAGTCAATTTAAACAGAAGGGTAAAGGCTGTTCCTGGAACGAAGGCTTGTGACAATTGGGGGTATGAATTTAAATATCCTAATTTCGATAACAAAAATCAAAAGATAACTCGTGCAACTTTAGGTTTTGATCATTCTGTAATGCCATCATACCTATACAAGAAAGCAATAGCCGCTTTTGATGCAGGATTCAATAAAGATGATAATAGTAACAATCAGATTGCTTATCAAAGGGATAATATATATTATGGTATAACTCCTCTAACCAACAGGGAGCACTTAATAGGTCTGTTACAGAATATTTGAGCTATATGATGGTTGATAAATCTGCATACTTTAAAATTTCAGATCAAAATGCAAATTTAAGTAATGATGATCCAATGATAAAAAATAGTTCAACGTCTGAGAAAAAACATGCCTTAACAGATGATGAGCTATACAGTAGACTCTGGAAAGATGGAAATTATACATTTGTTTTTGATGTTGCAAGTAGCAATTCGGCGACTGTCACTAAGCTTCCTGTAAACATATCTCCAAGGGATTTGTGGGATTTTAATATTGATCTTAGTAGAAAGCATTCTACGTTATTTAGGCATAGCGTTTATACGTATACTATAAAGCCTGATGACTTCACATCTAAGAAATATTATTTTAACCCTGATGATGTAACATTTGGTAAATGGAATATAGCAGAAGAAGGGCTGACGAGGTACATAAGCATTTATGAAGAAGATGACAAGGGGGTGTCAGAATCAAAAGAGTTTGAATCTGATTTTACTAAGATTAAAGAGTCTCAGTTCAATGGAGATTTGAAATTGTCTTTAGGAATTGGAAAGGATACTAAGTTGGATGGTGGAGCTTCTGAAACGACTAAGAATTCCACGACGACAACAATTAAGCATAAATATACTATTCAGAGGAGTGAAGCAGATGATATGCTTGGAGAGAACATTCCTATATATTTTTATGATCCAATCGTAATATCAGAACAAAAGGCACAGCAAGGAAGTAGTTATGGGCACTTTGGAAGGAGAATAAGCGGTAAGGAAGAAGACACTCTGGCTGGTAGTTTCGCAGTTTATAACCATGTATATAAACAATATAATTCTGGTTCAGTAGTTTTTGCAATTGATGTAAGGTAAAAACATACAGTCAACATGGCATTCATAAATGCCATGTTGGTATCATATGTATTATTAATTTATCATGGTAGTTTTAGATAGAACGTACGTAATTTATAAAATGCTTATAAAAACATTTAAGTTCTTCTTTTGCTTGGTAATAATGCTGTGTTCGGCATGTTCAAGTTCAGATAACCCTGTTGACCAGGAGCAAGAGGAAGATAAGTACTTTTTTAGGTATGAGGTCACATGTGTCTCTGACTCAGCTCAGAGCATAAAAAAACTGTATGTTATAACAGACAACGGGAATATTATTACTCAAATGCCTGAAGGTAAAAAAACAGAGTGGGATGCAACTTATGGTCCTGTCACAAAGAAATGCTATATTGGATTGTCTTGCAATGATGAGGATGAAAAGATAAACACGAAATTCCACGTAAGGATATTGGTAAAGAAAAACGACGAACCATTCGTCCTGAAGAAAGAAGACAGTGGTAGTGATGTTACTTTGATGTACATAATCAACCCTAATACATCTAACTAAGCCCCATATACAAAAATACGCCGGTACTCATCAACGAGCTCCGGCGCATTTTTATGTTTAACTTAAAATGATTTCAAACAAATGAATACCTCACGGTATCCACGCGTTTCCGTTAAACAATCTATCAAATCTACCTTAAACCTAATAACTAAAAACCTAAATCTATTACTACTAACCTAAACAATCTATTAACCTTTTGACACTGCAAAGTTACACCTATTACGATTATATATCAAAGAAATTAAAATGTTTTTTTTGAAGAATATGTGTTTATTGATATAAATCAATCATTTGTGTGCGAGCACATCATTTTTATGTAAGCAAAGCACACTTATTTGTATTATATTGTTGGTTTCTCGAATCCTTTTCTTACCTTTGCTGAACAAAACAAACATTCTGTTAGAGTATGGCAATGAGGGTGTTGATAGTCAATACGAGTGAGCGTGAGGGTGGCGCGGCGGTTGCCGCCAACCGTTTGATGGACGCTCTGAACAATAATGGCGTAAAAGCCAAGATGCTCGTTAGGGACAAGGAAACTGACAATATCACTGTTGTAGGCTTGAAAGGCGGACTCCTCCAGCGTTTTCGTTTCTTGTGGGAACGTTGGTGCGTGTATTATCATCTGCATTTCAAGCGTGACCATCTTTTTGATCTTGACATGGCCAACACAGGCTTTGACATTACGAAGCTGCCTGAGTTTAAGGAGGCTGACGTGATTCACCTCGCTTGGATAAACCAAGGCTTTCTCTCTTTGAAAGACATAAGGAAAATCATCAACAGCGGCAAGGCTGTGGTATGGACTATGCATGACTTGTGGGCAGCGACGGGCATTTGCCATTTCACCTTTGGCTGTGAGGCGTATAAGGGACAGTGTCACAACTGTTTTTACCTTCCACGGGGAGGCAAGTCAGCCGATTTGTCCACTTGCGTGTTCAACAAGAAGAAAAAGGTTTACTACAATAGCGGAATTCATTTCGTGGCTTGCAGCAAGTGGCTTGGCAATAGCGCGCGGCAAAGCAGTCTGCTGACTGGCTTGCAGCTGTCCGTCATCCCCAATCCCATCGACACCCATGTGTTTTGCCCGAAAGACAAGCGCGTGGCTCGCCTGCATTCCACGCTCCCTGAAGACAAGCGCATAATTCTATTTGTTTCACAAAGGGTTACCATGGAGCGCAAAGGCATGGCCTATTTCATCAAGGCCATCTCGCTCCTTGCTGAGCGTTATCCGGAGATGAAGGAAAACACGGTGATAGCCATACTTGGCGGTCGTGCCGATGAGGTCGTCTCCCAACTCGCGCTGCCTTCCTTCCCGTTGGGGTATGTCAAGAACGAGCGTCAGTTGGTGGATATATACAATTCTGCCGACGTGTTCGTCATACCGTCGCTTGACGAGAACTTGCCAAACACGATAATGGAGTCGATGGCTTGTGGCGTGCCTTCGGTTGGATTTAAGGCCGGTGGCATACCAGAGATGATAGACCATCAAAAGAACGGTTATGTGGCCAGCTACAAAGACGCTGATGACCTTGCCGCTGGCATTCATTGGGTTTTGGGCGAGGCCGACAAGGAGGAATTGAAGAGGCAGTGCGTGCAAAAAGTGATGTCGTGCTATTCGCAACGCTCGGTGGCCATGAAGTATGTGGAGGTCTACAACCAGGCGCTTGCCTTTAAGAATTATAAATTGTAACAACTCGCGTTCACATGATTAGGTTTACGATAGTCACTTGTACGTATAATGCGGCTTCGGTGTTGCAACGAACTCTCAATAGCGTCTTGAGCCAAAAATATGCCGACATTGAGCATCTTATTCTTGATGGCTTGTCTAAAGACGAAACGGTGGAGATGGCCATGGACTACAAACTGCGTTCCGACAAGTCGGACAATGGCCATGATGTGACAGTGGTTTCTGAAAAGGACAAGGGACTTTACGATGCCATGAACAAGGGCATAAGGTTTGCCACTGGCGATTACGTTATTTTTCTGAACGCCGGCGATGTATTCCCTAATGCTGAGACATTGGAAACGGTAGTGGCCTCGATAGGCGATGGCGAGCAATTGCCCGGTGTGCTGTATGGAGACACCGACATCGTGGCCATGGACGGGCATTTTCTGCGTCATCGCAGGTTGAGCCCTCCAAAGAGACTCACATGGCGCTCTTTCCAATGGGGCATGCTGGTTTGTCATCAGGCGTTTTACGCGCGGACAGACCTTGCCAAGGAAACACCATATAATAATGTGGAATATCGTTTCTCCGCTGATGTTGACTGGTGCATACGCATAATGAAACTGTGCGCTAAGCGGCGTCTTGCCTTGAGAAACGTCAGCGAGGTGATTGTTAACTATCTTGACGGTGGCATGACAAACAAAAACCATAAAGCTTCGCTAAAGGAAAGATTCCGTGTCATGGCGAAACATTATGGTTTTGTGCATACGGCCCTTTTACATCTTTATTTCGTAATCAGGTCTTTCGTGAAAAAATAGCTTTTATGGCTTAATCTTTTTATCGTGTTCTTTTATGCAAGTGGTTATCGGATATTATACATATCTGATAATCATTCCCGTGCGCACTTTTTGGTTCTTGCTCCTGAAACCGTTCAGGTGCATGATTCTCTCGACGCTCACGCCGACCTTCTTGGCGATAGAGGCGAGGGTCTCTCCGCTTTGCACCTTATAATATACACGCTCCGGGGCGTTCATTGCCTCGCGCACATCCTCAGGCGTGTCGTCGTTGCTGCGTCCGAGCTTGCCATAAATCATGTCGTGGGTGTATCCGCCATTGCCAATCTTTCCACGTTCACGCGTAGCCACTTCCGATTCATGGTCATAGGTTCGCTTATTGAACGTGTAGTAGTCGCCTGTCACGTCTTGGTTGCGGAAATCAAAGAAAAGAGCCGGGTTCAAGGCTACTCCACAGAGGCGAGTCTCGAAATGCAAGTGAGAGCCAGTGCTTCGGCCAGTATTGCCGCCGAGACCTATTGGCTCGCCCGCCCTCACGTTCTCATTCTCGGCCACGAGTTGTTTTGACAGGTGCCCATAGATGGTCTCAAGGCCGTTAGGATGCCTTATTACGATATATTTGCCATAGCCGCCAGCCTCGTAGCGCACTATTCTGACCTTTCCGCTGAACGCGGCGCGGATGGTGTCGCCAGTGTATACTTTAATGTCCAGTCCCTTGTGTTGGCGACCCCATCTTGAGCCGAAGTTGCTTGTCACCACCCGGCTTGGCGTTGGCATGCAGAAATGCCGGAGGTTGATGGTGAACGAGTCGGGGAGTTCGGTGGCACGGTGAGCGTACTTGTTGTCCCATTCGTCACCGTAGAGTTGTGCGGCGGGCGACTGGTAATTCTCGCGTTCTACCATGCTCTTTACTTCTATAGAGTCGAGTTTCTTGGCTCTTCGGTCTATTGGCGCTTGTCTTGCCAACAGGTCTTGCCCCATTGTGGTGCTGGCCGTGAAAACAAAAAACAATAATGCCCCAACTATTTTGATATTCTTTTTAAATGTCATTCAGTGTAATTTCTTTCAGGTTTGCAATGAGACGGTAAGATATGTTTCATTTGCACCCACAAAGATATAAAAAAGATGTCAAAATTGATTTGGCTCAAGTGCTTTTTATGGGTTGTTTAACAGAAATTGCGTGCAATCGTGATTGCATTAACATTAGTTAGGAAACGATTGGCACTCGTTAGCTTATGACACCCCAATTGACATTGGTGTTTCTCAGCTCCCTCAAATGTTGCCACAATAGGTCATATTTGGGGTTTGCGCAGTCGGGGTCGTCGTCAACAATTTTCTTTGCTTCGTTTCTCGCGAGCTGCACTATTTGTCCGTCGCGTGCGATATTGGCTATCTTCAAGTCGAAGGCCATGCCGCTTTGAGCGGTTCCTTCCAGGTCGCCCGGTCCACGGAGCTTCAAGTCGGCTTCGGCTATGCGGAACCCATCGTTGGTCTGGCACATGATGTCGATGCGTTTGCGTGTGTCTTGCGACAGTTCGTAGCTTGTCACGAGTATGCAGAAGCTTTGTTTGGCTCCGCGTCCCACGCGTCCCCGGAGCTGGTGCAGTTGCGAGAGCCCGAACCGCTGCGCGTCCATTATCACCATTACCGAGGCGTTGGGCACGTTGACGCCGACTTCTATCACGGTGGTGGCCACGAGGATTTGCGTCTTTCCCTGCACGAATTTCTGCATCTCCGCCTCCTTGTCCTTTGGCTTCATTTGCCCGTGCACCTTGCTCATGGAGTATTGCGGGAAGATCTGCTTTAGTGCCTCGTAACCGTCTTCAAGGTTTTTCAAGTCCTTGTTCTTGCCTTCCTCAATTACGGGAAAGACAATGTACACCTGCCTTCCCTCGTTTATTTGCTTGGCAATGCCGGCATAGAGGGAAGTCATTTGGTTGTTGTATTTGTGTATGGTGACTATGGGTTTCCTGCC
>OLZD01000702.1_pt1 | contig 10728 bp, 8 predicted proteins | sample 1673451 | NCBI WGS metagenome assembly OLZD01 (sample SAMEA103958112, study PRJEB25191) | human gut metagenome | biome: human-associated habitat [ENVO:00009003]; feature: intestine environment [ENVO:2100002]; material: feces | place: Germany | collected 2013/2015 | reverse complement strand
ACCGGTCACGGACAGCACCGCCGTCACGGCGTAGATACCCACGCCCGCGTCAAAGGTCTTGGGCGAACCCTTGGTCTCGTCCACCTTGGTGTCAGTGGTGGGGTGGTAGTAATAATGAACAATCTTCTTAACGGTGTAAGTACCGTCACCGTTCGGGACCATTTTATAGCCATCAGCCATATAGTCCGTCACGTCCACGGAAAACGTACCACCGGTAACGCCGATCTTGCTGGGACGCACACTCTCATTTGCTACTGCCTTCGCTGCATCCTTACCGCTCCAGTAGTTGTTTTCCAAGTTAGCGGAAGCACCCTCCGCAATGGCAGTTGCCTTGAACAACTCACTATTCTCATCCCCGGAGTTCACCATCACATTGTTATTGATGGTAACGTTCGTGCCCTCTCCCGCATTATTGAAACGGAATACCCGGTTGGTAACGTTATTGAAGTAGTTTTCAGTGATGACCACATTGCCGTGGTTCGTAGATGCATTAGTCGGACTCTGGATGGCAACTGCGTTGTGGCCGATCGTGTCAAACGCATTGTTCTTGACAGTCACATTTGTAATGCTGTTCGTGTATACACCCTGATAGCAGTTTTTGAACTCGCAGTCCTTCACAACGAGGTCTTTTACCTTCCCATTATTGAGATTGTTGCTGTAGCTGATAGCCTGTCCATTTCCACTGGCAGTGCCGCCAGTCGTAAATTTGCAGTTTTCAAATGTAACACCGCTGATAGAGGTGTCCTCACTGAATTGTGAGGAAATCACCACGCTCCCTGTAAAATTAACGTTTGAAAATGTCAATCCTGTTATCTTGAAAACAACGCAGTAACCTGTCTTTCCACTTACAAATGGGTCCTGGTCACCATCATAGGTTCTGGATAAAAGGTCCAGTCCTGCAACATTCGCACCATCCTGTGCCGAGATCGTCAAATTGCTTATCGTTCGCGTAAACACGCGAGCATCGCCATGATGCGGCTTGTCGCTCATGTGGCTCTTATACTCATCTACTGTATCAAAGGTAACCGGGCCAGTATTGTCTGTAGAGTCGTTATGAGGGCAGGTATACTTTGTTCCAACAATGGCTGCGCGCAGTTCCAGCTTGTTGTAATCACCCGCGGACAGCACGATAGTCGTGTTATCTATGTTGCCGTATTCGCCATCCAGCAGAGCCTGCACATTGTCCTTCGTCACATTAGACCACACACCATTGCTCAGGGTCGGCACGCCTTCCGCCCACGAGATGGTGGTGACGCCCAGCGCCATGACCAGCGCCAGCGCCATTGCCAATAACTTCTTCATTGTACATTCCCCTTGTTTTAAATATTTCCGCAGGACGCATCGTTTTAAGATCGTTAAAACGCAAATGCAGAGGTACCTCTGCTGTCCTTCCGGATACTGTCATTATAACAAATTTCCGCGGTTTAGCAATAGTTTTTTCACATTTTCTGTGAAAAGTCGCACCGCCGACAACCGTCCCCCCTGTTTTTGGCAGAAAAGGACCCCCGGCACAGCCGGGGGTCCTTTATATAGCATACAGTGCTCAGTCCAGCATACTCTTCAGGTCAACGGCGACCTCGAAGGGAGCGGCCGTGGCTTCCTTGATCTGATCGACAGTGAACTCGGGATTGATCTCGGTCATCAGCAGGCCGTTCTCGGTGACCTCGAACACGCACATCTCGGTGATGATCTTGTTGACGCAGTGGGAAGCGGTCAGGGGCAGACGGCACTTCTCGAAGATCTTGGGGTTGCCCTTGGCGGTGTGCTCCATGCAGACGATGCACTTGCGGGCGCCGACGCACAGGTCCATAGCGCCGCCCATGCCGGGCATCTTCTTGCCGGGGATGATCCAGTTGGCCAGGTTGCCCTCAGCATCGACCTCCAGCGCGCCCAGGAAGCAAGCGTCCACATGGCCGCCGCGGATCAGGCCGAAGTTGCTGGCGGAGTCGATGAAGCCGCCGCCGAAAGCCACGGAGGAGGGAGAACCACCGGCGTCCACAACGTGGTAGGGATCGTAGTTGGCGTCGCCCTCTTTGGGGGACTTGCCGGCGGAGACGATACCCAGCTCAGCGTGGATGATCAGCTCCACGTCCTTGGGCAGATAGTTGGGGATCAGGGTGGGCAGGCCGATGCCCAGGTTCACGACGTCGCCGTTCTTCAGCTCTTTGGCGCAGCGCTTGGCGATAAAGCCTTTGATCTCGGACTTTTCCATTACTTTCTGTCTCCTTCCACGATGTAGTTCACGCACATACCGTAGGTATGCACGTTCTCCGGCTCAATATCGCCCACGGGAACGATATACTCGCACTCGGCGATCACGGTGTCTGCGGCAGTGGCCATCACCACGTTGAAGTTGCGCATGGTGCCCTTGTACCAGCAGTTGCCGAACTCGTCGCACTTATAGGTGCCCAGCAGGGCGAAGTCAGCGTGGATGGGCTTCATCAGCAGGTAATCCTTGCCTTCAATGGTCCTGCGGCCCAGGCAGAAGGGGCTCTCCTCCACCAGGGTGTCGATGCCCACGGGGGTCAGCACGCCGCCCAGACCGGCGCCGCCGGCGCGGATGCACTCAGCCAGGGTGCCCTGGGGCAGCAGATTGACCTCCAGTGTACCCTCGGTGTTCTGCTGGCCGACCTCGGGGGTCATGCCCACATGGGTGGCGATGACGCGCTTGACCTGATGGTTGTGGATCAGCTCCGCGATGCCGAAGAACTCCTCGCCCTTGGGGCCCACCGCGCGGCCCATATCGTTGGCGATCAGGGTCAGGTCCTTGGTGCCCAGAGCCACCAGCTCCTTGACGATCGCTCTGGCCTGGCCGCAGGCCAGGAAGCCGCCGCACATAATCGTGGCGCCGTCGGGGATCATGGCCGCCGCTTCCTTGGCAGTCAATACAGGTTTCTTTGCCATTTCTGTTCCTCCTACTTTTTTATGACAGCAACCACTGGGCCATCTGCCTATGCAGTTGACCCAGTGGTGCCGTATGGTTTTACTTCATGCCGCGCTTGACCATTTCGGTCACGGCGAAGGACGCCACGTCGTCGGCATACTTGCCGGCGCCGAAACCGGCGTCAAAGCCCAGCTCCTTGGCCAGCTCATGGGTGATGCGGGGACCGCCGCAGCATACGACGAACTTGTCGCGCAGGCCCTCGGCCTCCAGCAGCTCGATGAGGTTGGTCAGGTTCTGGATGTGTACATCCTTCTGGGTAACGGTCTGGCTGACCAGCAGCACGTCCGCGTGCAGCTCCAGCGCCTTCTTGATGAATTCCTCGTTGGGGACCTGAGAGCCCAGGTTATAGGCCTCGATCATCTCGTAACGCTCCAGGCCGTAGTGGCCGGCGAAGCCCTTGCGGTTCATGATAGCGTCGATACCCACGGTGTGAGCATCGGTGCCGGTGGAGGCACCCACCATCACGACCTTGCGGCCGATGTGCTCTTTGATGTACTCATTGGTATCCTCCATGCTCATCACGTCGGACTCCACGGTGATGACATGGATATCCTCGTAGTTCACGGAGTGGACGCAGCTGCCGTAGACCACATAGAAGGTGAACTCCTTGTCCAGGGCGGCGTGATAGGCCACGTTGGGCTCTTCCAGGCCCATCTTCTTGGCGATCTGGCGGGCAGCCTCCTCACCGCGCTCATCATCCTTGATGGGCAGGGTGAAGCTGGTCTGTACCTTACCGTCGTTCATGGTGTCGCCGTAGGGCTTCAGGCGGGTCAGGTCCAGCGTGGTATCGAAATCGATCTTATGGGTATTATACAGTCCGCTGCTCATGCTCCCACCTTGCCTTTCATGACTTCAATGAACGGGTTGAAGTATTTGTCGTCCTTGATGACCACGCCGGCCAGGCCCTTACCGCCGTCCTTGGGGCGCTTCACGTCGGCGAAGATGCCCTTCTCGATGGTGGTGAACAGACCCAGCTTCTCGATCTCGGAGAGCAGGTCGGTGGCCTTGGTCAGCACCTCGTTGGCGCGGGTACGGATGATGCCGCCCTCTTTATAGGTCAGCTCATCGCCCAGATCCTTCATGGTGCGGAAGATGTACTGGGCGTTCTCGATGGACAGAGCACGGTCGGACATGAACGGGGTGTGGATGGCCTCGGTCATCATGCCCAGCAGGCACAGCCGCTGGTTGGTCAGGATGGTCACCATGTTGAACAGGGCATCCTGGATGTGGCCGCGGAAGATGTTGCCGGTCATGAACTTCGTGGGAGGCATGTACTTCAGGGGCGCGTTGGGGAAGATCTCGCGGGCCATCTGCGCCTGGGCCAGTTCATAGAGGAAGGTGTTCTCCACGGCGGGGTCCATTTCGAAGGCGTGGCCCAGACCCATCTGCTCCTCGCGCATACCGGCGTCCTTGGCAAAGGCCTCGTTCAGGAACTGGGAGGCCAGAACGGTGTGGGCGGCGGTGATAGCGTCGTCGGTGGTCAGATAGTTGTCCTCACCGGTGTTGATGATGACGCCGGCATAGCCGTTGATCACGCGGGAGAAGTACTGGTCCACGATGGTGCGCTGCATGTTGATGTCGCGGAACAGGATGCCGTACAGAGCGTCGTTCAGCATGACGTCCAGACGCTCCAGAGCGCCCATAGCGGCGATCTCGGGCATGCACAGGCCGGAGCAATAGTTGCACAGCCGGATATAGCGGTGCTGCTCCTCGCCCACCTCGTCCAGCGCCGCGCGCATCAGGCGGAAGTTCTCCTGGGTGGCATAGGTGCCGCCGAAGCCCTCGGTGGTGGCGCCGTAAGGCACATAGTCCAGCAGGGACTGGCCGGTGGTACGGATCACGGCGATGATGTCGGCACCCTGCTTGGCACCGGCCTTGGCCTGCGTGATATCCTCGTAGATATTGCCGGTAGCCACGATGATGTACAGGTACGGGCCTTCCTTATCGCCCCACTCCTTCAGATAAGCGTTGCGCTTGGCAACGTTCTTGTTGATGCGATCCACGGTGGCGTTCACCACGGGGGTGATGGCGTCGCGGATCTCCGCGTCGGAATGGGCGGGGACCTTGCTCAGGTCCAGCTCGCCGCTGTTCACGGCATCTGCCACGCCCTGGGGATCCTTGCCGGTTTCCACCATAGCGTTGCCGATCGCCCAGGCGGCGCCCATAGGCAGGATGGAGTTGGCCATCAGGTGGTCAACGACCACGTTGGGCAGAGGAACGTCCATATCGTTGACGCCATCGATACCCAGCAGACGGCAAACAGCGCGCTCCACCGTGACGGTGGTGTGCTGGTCGATAAAGTGCTGGGTGTCGTCCGCGATCTTGGCGGCGGAGGCACGGGCACGGTTGACCAGCTCAAAATTCAAGCCGAGTTTGCTTTCCATAGTTTTTCCTCTCTCTTACTTCTTGACGTGACGCTCGTTACGCAGCAGCTTGGTGGGCTCCAGATAGCGCTGCTTGGTGCCTTCGGCGACCCATGCCACGCCGGTCTTCTCCACCTTCTTCTTGCCGGTGCAGACGTCGCAGTGGCAATCCTGGACGTAGTGCTCGGGCTGGGTGTAGGAGGTGATGACGCCCTCGAAGTTGCGCAGGATGACCTTGCGGGGGGTCTCGGAGATCAGGTAGTTGGGCATAACGGGGGTCTTGCCGCCGCCGCCGGGGGCGTCTACCACGAAGGTGGGGATGCAGTAGCCGGAGGTATGGCCGCGCAGGGCTTCCATGATCTCGATACCCTTGGAAACGGGGGTACGGAAGTGGCTCAGACCCAGGGAAGGATCGCAGGCATAGATATAATAGGGGCGCACACGCATCTTGACCAGACCGTGGACCAGCTCCATCATCACGTGAGAGCAATCGTTCACGCCGGCCAGCAGCACGGACTGGTTACCCAGGGGGATACCGGCGTCAGCCAGCATGGCGCAGGCCTTGGCGGCTTCGGGCGTAAACTCCTTGGGGGTGTTGAAGTGGGTGTTCAGCCAGATGGGATGATACTTACGCAGCATGGCGCACAGCTCCGGGGTGATACGCTGGGGGCACACCACGGGGGTGCGGGAGCCCAGACGGACGATCTCCACGTGGGGGATGGCCCGCAGGCGCTTGATGATGTACTCCAGGTTCTCATCGGAGACCATCAGACAGTCACCGCCGGACAGCAGGACGTCGCGGACCTCGGGATGAGCGGCCACATAGTCGATGCACTTGTCGATCTGCTGCATGGGCACTTCGCAGTCGTTCTGACCGGCAAAACGACGACGGGTGCAGTGACGGCAGTACATGGAGCACTGGTCGGTGATCAGCAGCAGCACGCGGTCAGGATAGCGGTGGGTCAGGCCGGGGGTGGGGGAGTCGGTATCCTCGTGCAGGGGATCGGCATCCTCATAGTCGGCATACTCCAGCTCCTCAGCGCGGGGGATAGCCATCTTGCGGATGGGATCAAAGGGATCGTCCAGATCGATCAGGGACAGATAGTAGGGGGTGACGGCCATGCGCAGCTTGCCCAGGGTCTTGGCAACGCCGGCTTCCTCGTCGGGGGTCAGGGTCATGTACTTCTTCAGATCCTCAACCGTCTCAGCGCGGTTAGCGACCTGCCAATGCCAGTCGTTCCACAGATTTTCGGGAACGTCAGCAAACAAACCATTGCGAGTTTTCATGTCGTTTCTCCTTCACAAAAATCGTTGTTTTAGGTACGCCAAAGGCTGGGAGTCCCCCGAAGGGGACACCCAGCTTCGGTCAGTTTCGTTTAGCAGTACTTCTCGTCGAACAGCTTACGCAGCTTGGGGTTCTCGCGCAGCACGTCCAGAGTGATCTGCGCGTGGTTCTTGGTATAGCCGTTGCCGATGATCATGGTAACGTCCTTGCCGATACCCTCGGCGCCCAGGGCAGCCTTGGTGAAGGAGGTAGCCATGGAGAAGAAGTACACCAGGCCGTCATCGTGGACGGGCAGGATGGCGGACATCTCGCAGGACTCGATGTTCACGCAGCAGATGGACAGATCATACTCCTTGCCGTCGTTGGCAGCCAGAGCAGCCTCCATAACCTCAACGGGCTTGGTGCAGTCGGCCACGATCACGTCGGTGTAAACGCCCAGCTCCAGCAGACCGGGAACCTGCTTGGGATTGCGGACGACGCCCACGACCTTGCCGTTGGGGCCGACCTTCTTCATAGCTTCCCAACCGCACAGAACACCGGACTTGCCGTTGGCGCCCAGGATCAGGACGCTGTCGCCCTCCTTGGGCAGCTTGCGGGCCTGAGCGGGAGCACCGGCCACGTCCAGGGCGGCCAGGGCCAGAGGCTCGGACATATCCTCGGGCATCTTGGCATACAGGGCGGACTCGAACAGGATAGCCTTACCCACGATGTCCACGCGGTCGATATCCTTGTGGATGGCCAGGATCTTCTCGATCTTCAGCGGGGTCATGGACAGGGACACCAGGGAGACGATCTTGTCGCCTTCCTTCAGGTCGAAGCCGGGCTTGTTCTTCAGGTCCTCGCCGATGTGAGCGACGACGCCCTTGAACATACCGCCGGAACCGGTGACGGGATTCTGCTGCTTGCCGCGCTCAGCGACGATGCCCAGGATCATTTCGCCGATCTTCTTCTCGTCGCCGCCGCAGGCCTCGGAGATCTGGGTGAAGGAAGCGGAGTCGATGTTCAGGGAGGTGACGTCGCAGACGATCTCGTTGGAATAGACCTTGGACATGTCGTTGTCGACCTTCCAAGCAGCCTGGGTCAGAACGCCCTTGGGCTCGATAACGCGATGGGTACCGTACTTGTTGCCTTTCAGTTCAGCCATTGTAAAAATCCTCCTAATATATTTCTCTTAATTGTTTGTCGGGTTACTGCAGGGGCTTGAGGCTCAGGATCTCGCGGGCCTCGGCGGGGTTGGCGATCTCGCGGCCCAGCTCCTTGGCGATGCGGACGACCTTGGCCACCAGCTCGCCGTTGGACGCGGCCTTCTGGCCCTTGCCCAGATAGATGTTGTCCTCGAAGCCCACACGGACGTTGCCGCCCATAGCGATAGCGGCAGCGGCCATGGTCCAGGCAGCGCGGCCCACGCCGGACACGGTCCAGGTGGCGTTGGCCGGGATCTTGCTGGCGAAGAACGCCAGATTCTCCACGGTGGCGGGGGTGCAGCCGTGCACGCCCAGCACGAAGTTGAACTGCATGGGATCGCCGGGGACCTCGCCCTTCTTGGCCATGCCCAGAACGGTGTCGATATGGCCCAGCTCGAAGCACTCGTACTCGGGCTTGATGCCGTTCTCGATCATACGCTTGCCGAAGGCGCGCATGGTGGGCATGGTGTTGTCGAACACCTCGTCGCCGAAGTTGCAGGTGCCGCAGTCCAGCGTGGCCATCTCGGGGAACAGCTCGGTGGGCTGCAGACGCTCCTCGGGGCTCATGCCGGTGGCGCCGCCGGTGGAGGGGATCATGATGACGTCAGGCAGTTCCTTGCGGATGGCGTCCATGACGACCTTAAAGCGGTCACGATTCTGAGTGGGGGTGCCGTCGTCCTCGCGGACATGGATGTGCAGAATGGCGGCGCCGGCCTCGTAGGCGGACTTGGCCTCGCGCACCATTTCCTCGACGGTGTAGGGAACAGCCTCGTTCTGGGCCTTAGTGACCTCAGCGCCGCAGATAGCAGCGGTAATGATAAGCTTCTCCATTGTTTCCGCTCCTTACTTCTCGATGGGCAGACGCTGGCAGTCCTTGGGGGTGACGCAGGTGCCGTGGGCGCGGCAGACCACGATGGGCTCTTCCAGAACGTCGGCAGCGGAAGCGCTGATGTCGGGGCGGGAGACGATGACCTTGCGGGCCTCGAACTTCATGGTGCGGGAGGTGTTGCCGATCTTCTCGATCTCGCCGTAGGCCTCGATGTAGTCGCCGGCGTACACGGGAGCCAGGAACTCCACATTGTCGTAAGCGCAGAACAGGCCCTCGTCGCCGTCGCAGGCGATCAGCAGCTCGGTAGCCACGTCACCGAACAGGTGCACCATGTGGGCGCCGTCCACCAGGTTGCCGCCGTAGTGAGCGTCCTTCGCACTCATACGCAGGCGAAGCATAGAAGTGATCTTTTCCATAGATGTTTCCTCCTTCAAAATGATTCTTTCTTACGTTTTGTTCGTATTCCTCATTCAGCTGGCCGGGAACTCTCTTTTTTCTTATACCAGAAAAGAACAAAGAGCTTGTGGGCAAAGACGTTCCGAAGAAATCTCCGGATTGCTTTGACCGCAAGCTCCTAATGCGAAAAGAGCGCTGTCGGTCAAGCATTTTGACCAATAGCGCTCCATGTATCACTACATGACAGCAGCGCCGCTTACACCGCGCTGCCAGGAACCGCACGCACAGACCCGTCCGGCCCCTTCGGCGGAAGACCCCTTCCTGCAAATTTACCGGGTGCCTGTCCCCAAATATGCAGTACCCTGTCCTCCGCGCCTCTATTGACTGATATTTGGAATATTACCAGTGTCAATTATGACAGGTATTTCAAGTATTGTCAAGAGGGTTTGTGATACAAATAACAAACTTATTTTTGTGCAACTTTCCAATTATTTGGGATAAAATTTCGCCCCGGGAAACCGGGGCAAAAAAATTACCTCAAATGGGCGTTGCCCATTTGAGGTAAGCAGGTTCTCGCTTCGACCCGCGCTCCTTCCCCCGCAGGGCGTGGGAAGGAACACTCTCTCCGCGCAGAGTGTTTTTCGCCACGCACATGTCGCGGCGAAAAACGATTCAAATGGTTCGCCGCCTGCGGGCGGCGAATTCTGCGAAGCTTTTTGTTCTGAGCCCGAAAGCCTCAATAGTTTTCCTCGATCAGCCGCATGATCTCCGGTTTCAGGGACAGCATACGGCAGATGTTCAGGGCGTCGCGGGGACAGTCGGACTTGCCCACCACCCGGTACAGGCCGTAGTTCATGTGGCGGGCGATGACGGCCACGCCGTCCTCGCTGGTGACGGCCAGCTCCCGGCGGATCTGCTCGGTGTCCACGTCCCGCAGGCCGATGATCTGGTAGTGCAGGCGGGCGTACTCCGCCACCTTGTCATAGTGGGTGGTCAGCAGGGAGATGGCGTTGACGTCGTTGAGATACCGGGTCACCGCCTGGACGATGATGGCTCCCTCGTCGGGGTTGGTGCCCCGGGCGAACTCGTCCAGCAGGAACAGGGAGTAGCCCTGCTCCACCTCCGCCAGGGCCTTCTGGAACTGGACGATCTCGCTGCCGAAGCCGGACAGGCCCGACTGGATGGACTGCAGATCGTCAAACAGCATTTTCACGCTGTGGAACAGCGGCATACGGGCTTTTTTGGCGCACACCAGAAAGCCCGCCTGCAGCAGCAGCACGTTCAGCGCCACCGTCTTCATGGCCACGGACTTTCCGCCCATGTTGGCGCCGGTGATGACCGTGGCCCCGGGCGTCAGGGAGATGGATACCGGCACGAAGCGGCGGCCCTGCTGCTCCAGCAGGTCGCAGATCTCCGGATTGATCATATCCTCCAGCTCCAGGTCCTTCTCCGTCAGCTCCGGCTTCACACCGCCGTAGCGCACGGCAAACAGTGCCTTTTGGATAATAAAGTCCAGACGTCCCGCCGTCTCCGCATCGGAGAGCAGATCGTCCACCATAGGGGCCAGCGCCGCGCCCATGGCCCTGCGGACGTGCATTTCCTCGGCGTCCTCCTCGGCGCACAGACGGGTGCGCTTCAGGCGCAGGTCGTCCTTCTCCGCGTCGGTACGGGCGTGGAACAGGCGCTCCTCCACGTCCTTCTTGGCCTGGCGGACCTCCTTGAGCTTA
>OLZD01000675.1_pt1 | contig 10954 bp, 10 predicted proteins | sample 1673451 | NCBI WGS metagenome assembly OLZD01 (sample SAMEA103958112, study PRJEB25191) | human gut metagenome | biome: human-associated habitat [ENVO:00009003]; feature: intestine environment [ENVO:2100002]; material: feces | place: Germany | collected 2013/2015 | reverse complement strand
CCGTCGCCGCCTGTACTGCAAGCAGGGAACTCGCGATCAAAGCTAAAGAAAATAAGGATTTCTTCATGACAAAAGAGAGTAAACCGGTTCAACAATCCGGTGTCAATGGAAATCATGAAAACTTAATCATATACTACATTTATTTTTTATGGCATCAGTCATCTTCCATCAAGATGATAGAAATATATAACATGTTTAATGAGAATAAAATGGATTTTTATTGAGACAACCCGGCACTCACCGGATTGTTGATCCGCGGACATTAGCCGGCAGCTAAATAAAAAAGGCCGCCCGGAAATGGATCAGTAAAACGGCAAAAAAATAAACCGTCAAGGTTCTGGAACAGCCACCCGGATGCTTTCAATCCCCAAATACCGGGCCATGGAACGATTGATAAATTCATCCGGATCCCCGCTGCTCATGCGCCACATCACGGAAACATAAGGAGCCAACGGCACGGAATCATAAGGAGGAACCGTAATGTTTTTCTTGCCTTGTTCCAATTCACGGCGGATGAACATGTTCCGTCCCTCGCACTGGCGGTGGATACGGGGAAAAGCATCCAGATATCCGGAGCATATCCACAGGGCCGCGCCAGCCGCCGCCAGCAGTACGCAGAATGGAATCCAGCGCCTTTGCACAGCCTCCATCCATACTCCGTACAACCCCAGAATGCCCGTCATCATCAACACCGTAGCGGAAAACATGGCGTGCCATGCCGGAATCACACGTACAAAAAAGCTGATTGCCATGGCATGAGCCACCAGAATAAACAGCAGGGAGGCGCACATGCGCCGCCCGGCCTCCCCCCGCCAGATTTTCATCCCCGCTTTCACAGTCAGCAGGATCAGAGCGGCGGCGGCAACGGCCAGCAACATTTTAGGAATCAGCATGAATTCATAAAAGGCGTTTACCAGTTCCGGAATAGCGCCGAAACGCTCTCCCCAGGAATGAAGGACGGCAGCGCCGCCCGCCGTTTCCGAATGAAGTCGGGCAGCATTGCCCGGGGCCAGCAGAAGAAAGGCCCCGCCCAACGCATGGAATCCCCAGCCAATGAAGAACCAGCGGGGGAGCACCATTCCCCGGCTGCGAGCGTAAAACCAGTACACGAACAGCATGCCCAGGGAAGCGGGAATCTGGTTCTCATTCGTCATGCCGGCGGCAAAAGCCATGCCGCCTATCCAGAGCCAGGAAAAAGGAGTGTCCCTAATCCGGGAAGTTCCAGCCCATAAGGAGCGGTACAGGCACAGGAAACCCAGCCAGATGGCGGCCGACCAGGCGTAATTGGTCCCTCCGGACAGCCAGAACATCGTGATCCCCGGCCTGGATGAAGACGTAAGCAAAAGAAGCGCTCCCACGGTAAACAGCAGCACATCCCGCCAGTTTCCGGAATTGACCTTTCTTCCCCGCGCCAGAAAAAACATCATCAACGCCAGGGAAAGGAGCACGAAGGGATTGAGGGCCAGAAAAAGCCATTTTCCCGCCGTAGCTGTAAAAATAGCGAGGAACTCTCCCAGCCGGGGATTCCAGTGCATGTATGACCACCAGCACCGCTCCAGCACGGGCTGAAAAGCAAGGCGGTGGTCCGCCCCGAACACGGAATGCATCAAGCTGTCCCCAGTGAAAGGAGTCCACCAGGTAAGCAGCATGGCATACACAAGAAACGCCAGCACCACCGCCCGGAACAGGAAACGCGCCGCCAGTGACTGCTTCATGGAACAGGCCGGGATAAAAAACGCCGTCCGCAACTAATCCGCGACGGCCTTGAATACCGGGGCGGGCAGCTTGTCCGGCTTCTTGCCAAAGAAATCCCCCACATCCTTGAATGTCACAAACAGGAAGAACCCCATCAGCAGGAACACAAAGCCGAACTGGACGAATTCCAGAACTTTTACATTCAGGGGACGCCGGAAAACCAATTCAATGGTATTCATGACCACATGGCCGCCATCCACTACCGGAAGAGGCAGAATATTCAGAACCGCCAGGTTCACGTTCAACACCACGGAAAACCACAGAGCCAGCTTCCACCCTTCCTCCAGAGAGAACATCTTGTAAAACTGATTGGCAATTCCCACAGGTCCGGAAAGATGCTCCACGCCCACGCTGCTGCCGGGAGCCACCACCTTCGCCAGCGTATCCCCCATCCATTTCAGACTCTGCTTGATCTGCGCCCACGGAGAAGGATGGACGGTAACGTCACGGCCCACGGAACTCAGGTCCCAGCTCACGCCCAGAATAGGCTGGGCCCCCTTGAGCAGGGAACCATCCGCACCATTGTGCCAATTCTCCGGAAGCTTCCCCTGAATATTCACCTGCCTTGCAACCCCGGCCCTGTCCGTCACATCCAGCAAGAGCGGTTCATTCTTCTTCAGCAGAACATCCAGTGCTGCAGGGTTCCAGAGGCGTTCTCCATTGGCGGCCGTAACCTCATCGCCCGGATTCAATCCGGCCAGGGCGGCAGGAGAATTGGGGATCACTTCCCCAATCACGCAGGGCATGGCCTGCATCAACCCCACCTGACGCATGCCGGAGCGCTGCCACCAGGACGTTTCCGGAATCCGGAATCCGCAGGAAATTTCCATCTCTCCTTCATGTCCAGGTCTCTGCACCGTAAAAACCACCCGGTCATGCTCGCCCAGCATGATCAATTCCCGCACGCCTTCCATATTGCCCGCCCACTTGTCCACAGGATGGCCGTCCACTTTCACAATCTTGTCGCCGGGAAGAATGCCGGCCTGAGCCGCAGGGCTGTCCGGAGCAACAAAACCGACCGTAGTCACCCCCATCTCCACATCCGGCTTGCCCACCATCCAGACAGCCACGGCAAACAACACAGCCAGCAGAAAAGAAGCGGCAGGCCCGGCGGCGGCCACGATAATCTTGTCCAAGGGAGTAACCGGCTTCAAATCCTTGGGAAGCTCCGCACGTCCTTCAATGGCCTCCATAGGAGCCATCTGCGGCAGGGATACAAAACCTCCGGCCGGAATCCACCCCAGCCCCCACTGCACGCCGTTAACCGTTTTTTTCCAGATGGGACGGCCAAACCAGATTTGAAACCTGTCCACATACAGACCACGCCAGCGGGCAGCGAAAAAATGACCAAGTTCATGAATAAAAATCATGAAGTTAAACAACATCACCACGCCGAAAATAATGGCGATGGTGGCAAGGACGGAAAGAATGCTATCCATGGTAGTTTTTGCCGTCTAACTTACCACGGGCCTCTCCGGAGAACAAGCTTCAAAGATGTCCTAATGACAAAGTGGATGCTGATATTCCAAATGGATTTCAAAAGGTGCCTGACAGCCCAGAAAACAGCCTTTACCTTCCGGGAATTCTGAAGCCGCAAGTAAAAGACCGCGTCCCCTTTTTTCGAGCGATGCATCTGGGAGAGGCGGCATCATCCCGCCCCGGAACCTGGACGAATAAAAGCGCCTTTTTTACCAGGAGAAAAACCGGCGGGGCATCAAACGCCGCAGCCCGCTTTTCTGTCCGAATCCCTGAACAGCCTTTGCAATAAATGCCTCCGGAATTGGAAGCAATGATTAAAGAGCCATTGTGTTCTTAACAAAAATGCGCACTGGCGGAAACAGGATTTTTCCCAGCCGGCATGGGAAAATCGACGCTGCAATAAGAGAAACTGGCTGGCGCACTAAATGATGAACGTGCGAACACCTGCTCCATAAGGCATTTACAGGAAAATGCCAACGGCCGGAACTGTCATATCCGGACATGAAAACAGCCTCCGGAAAATTATTTCCGGAGGCTGTCGGTTAACGTTTACTGAACAGATGGAAACTCCCGCACATTCAGGCGCGGAGAGCGGCGCCATCCTTGGCTTCAATGGCCTTCTTCGCTTGAGCGAAGATAGCGTCAAAAGCCTTTTCGTCAGAGACGGCCAAATCGGCAAGAACCTTGCGGTCCAAATCGATATTGGCGGCTTTCAAGCCTTCCATAAAGCGGGAATAGGTCAGACCGCGGTCGCGGACGGCAGCGGAAATACGGGCGATCCAAAGACGGCGGAATTGTCCCTTCCGACGCTTGCGGTCGCGGTATTCATACTGCCAAGCCTTGTAAACAGCATCCTTGGCGTAGCGGAAGAGTTTGCTGCGGAAACCGCGGAAACCCTTGGCACGCAAGAGAATGCGCTTACGACGCTTGCGAGAGGCCGGTCCATTAGTGGCACGTGGCATAGCTTATTTCTATTTCTATCTTGAACAGACTGTTCTTCCTCACCTCCCTGCAGTCTCGCCTGTTCTTATCTTCTCATCGGAAGAAGGCTGCATGAAGGCCCCCCGTTCAGCGGGGGGAAAGCTCGGCATTAGTCGAGCGTTTCCGCGGTTTAGGCGAAAGGCAGGTTCTGCTTGACTGCCCAGACTTGCGTCTCGTCCACCAGAGCCACCTTGCCAAGCTGGCGCTTGCGCTTGCTGGACTTCTTCTGGAGGATGTGGCGCTTGCCCTGTTTACGGCGCAGTACCTTGCCCGTGCCGGTTACCTTGAAACGCTTGGCGACTGCCTTGCGGGTTTTATTGATACCACCTTTGCGGGTCATGGTGGAAGGAGATTACAGGCTTTTTCCAAATACGCAAGTATTTTTTATGCAAATCTTTTCTTCAGACGATGGCAAATGGGCCCTTCCTGACCATACATTGCCCGGCGCCTTTGACGCAGCCGGCTGCATCAAGAAATAAAATGGGGAACATAACCGGCAAAGGATAATCAGACAGCTACTGCTGCCAGCCTGGGAATCCTCTGTCATCCGCCATACCCTTTGCCACTTCGGCAAGTGCTTATCATGAGAAATTCTTATATATAAGAAAAGACTGGAACAAAGAGCCCTTCATATACTTCCCCATCGGTGTAAGGCCTTCTTAGAATATTTCACGTTGACAGCGGACTCCGGTCCGGAACACTGACGTCACATCAGCAGAATTCTTTAAGCAATTAACTGTTAAACCCAATATCCAAATCACCGTCAAATGACGGCCAAGAATAAGATGGACAAATATCACGAAAAAACAGCATGCCATCCTACCAGAAAGCTCATCCCCAATTCATCACGCCGGATATTATCCCCTGCCTTTTCCATATTCTCCACGCATCTGCCTGATTTCATCCCGAATCAAGGCGGCGCGTTCAAATTCCAAATGGGAAGCAGCCTCCTTCATTTCCGCCTCCAGCCTGGCAATGCGCTCTTCCAAACCATACCCGGCTTCATCCTCCGCTACGCGGAAGGACTCTTCATCATCCTCTGCGTACAACTTCAACTGCCCCTGTTCGGAACGGCTCACCGTCTGGGGGACAATACCGTGTTCCCTGTTGTATTTTTCCTGAATACCCCGGCGGTAATCCGTCAGCTCAACCAGCCGTTTGATGGAATCCGTCATCACATCCGCAAACAAGACGCACTCTCCATTCAAATGCCGCGCGGCGCGGCCCGCCGTCTGCACCAGGGATGTCTCATTGCGCAAAAACCCCTCCTTGTCCGCATCCAGAATGCACACCAGGGAAACCTCCGGCAAATCCAAACCTTCCCTAAGCAGGTTAATGCCTACCAGAACGTCTATCTTCCTGGCTCTCAAAGCACGTAAAATCTCCACACGCTCAATCGCATCCACATCCGCGTGAATATAGGACACCTTCAATCCTACCCCTTTCAGGTACTCCGTCAAATCTTCCGCCGTCTTCTTGGTCAGCGTCGTGACCAGCACGCGTTCATTTTTGGCAACGCGTTCATTGCACATGGCGATCGTCTCGTCAATCTGCCCTTTCAATGGACGGATGGTAATCTTCGGCTCCAGCAGCCCGGTAGGCCGGATAATCTGCTCTACAATCAGGGGTGTAGAACGCCTGGTTGGGTCAAATTTTTCTACCGGTTCCGTGGATGGGCTGGGAGCAACGCGAATGTCCTTGGGAGAGGTAAACAAAATTCCTTTGAACCCTTCCGGAGCCTTTTCTCCGGATCTGGCGGCACGGCGCACGGGAATATACGTCTTATTATCCGCACGGCAATTTACCAGTTCAAATGGCCCCGGAGTAGCGGAAGCATACACAATCTGGTTCTGCCTTTCCATAAACTCATGGAATTTCAAAGGCCTGTTATCCAGAGCGCTGGGCAGGCGGAACCCATGCTCCACCAGAATATTTTTGCGGCTTCGGTCCCCCTCGTACATGCCTCCCAGCTGCGGCACCGCCACATGACTTTCATCAATCAGGGTCAATGAATCCTTGGGAAAGAAATCCAGCAGGGTGGATGGGGCGCTTCCGGGCAGGCGGCCGGACAAATGGCGGGAATAATTTTCAATCCCCTTGCAGAAACCCAGCTCTTCAATCAGTTCCAAATCATAATCCGTGCGCAATTTAAGCCGCTGCGCTTCCAGCAGGCGCCCATGCTTCTCAAACCAGCCTACGCGGTCCTCCAGCTCTTCCCGGATAGCCTTTAACGCCGCCGCCCTTTTCTCCGGAGCGGCCACATACTGCTTGGCCGGGAAAAAAGTGTAGCTCCCAAGCCGTTCCCTCACACGCCCGGTGGCGGAGTCAATCAAAGAAACCCGTTCCACCTCGTCGCCGAAAAACTCTACGCGGATTGCTTCACCTTCCGAATAAGCGGGAAACACCTCCACCACCTCACCGCGCACGCGGAACGTGCCGCGGGTAAAATCAAAATCCTGCCGCTCGAACAGGCGTTCCACCAGTTGCTTCAAAAACACGTCCCGGTCCATGACATCCCCCTCGCGCATGCGCAGCGTCAGGTTCCTGTAATCCTCCGGAGTGGACAGGCCGTAAATGCAGGAAACGGATGCCACCACAATCACATCCCTCCGTGTCATCAGGGAATTCATGGCATTCAGGCTCAGGCGGTCCAACTCGTCATTAATGGCGGAATCCTTTTCAATGTAGGTGTCGGAACTGGCGATATACGCCTCCGGTTGGTAATAATCGAAATAGGAAACGTAGTAATCCACCGCGTTATTCGGGAAAAAACTCTTCAGCTCCGAATGAAGCTGTGCGGCAAGCGTCTTGTTGTGGGAAATCACCAGCGTGGGCCTGTTCATCCGGGCAATCAAATTCGCCATGGTGAATGTCTTGCCGCTCCCGGTCACTCCCAGGAGCCCCTGGTGCTTGTTACCCGCCTCCAGAGACTTGAGCAGCTTGCCGATGGCCTGCTCCTGGTCTCCGGAAGGCTTGAAGGAGGAATTCAACTCAAAAGACGACATACGCAATGCCGTCAGTATATTGCTCCCGCCCCGCCGGGCTAGGACAATGTTTGACAATTTTCCCCTCCTGACCCAGTATATGCGGCATGTACATTCCCACACAGGAAGAACGGTATGCAAAAAAAGGGGTTGTTTCCCTCATCCTGTGCGTTGTAGTCCCTTCCTGCCTGTATGTCTCTCTTTTGTCCAAGCAGCTGATGATGGTACGCGGGCATGAATGGGAAGCTGTCATGAAACTCTTTCTGGCATTTACCTACCCGCTGGCGGCCCTCTTCGCCATGACGGGCATTCCGTTCTTCTGGTGGTCTGTGGGCATCTCTCTGGCGGTTCATGCCGGCATCGTCGCCTGGCTGAAAACAACGCCTCTCCTGTCCCCTAAAAAAGCCGTCTGCATCGCCCTGTGCCTGGGGATGCTGGACTTTCTGTTCGTGAAACTATTTCCTTTTCCGGCACAAATCATGGGATAAGCCTGCCCGGGAAAATATCTGGGATATTCCATTCTTTACCGGCAGACAAACCAAGACGTATTCAATGCCCCCCTTCTAATCCGGAGTAAATGTGCCTTTGGGGAACCAGACATCCGCCCATGAATGGAAAATGCCGCCAGAAAGCAGACACCCAACAGGACAGCTAACTTTCCTATGGGTTCTCACCACAGGTGCTTCCCATAAGCGCGTCAAAGGTAAAAACTCCTGTTTAATCTTGAACGCCAGAGCCTGGTATGGCAGAGTGCGTCCGCCCATTCGTTGCGCCTGTGGCGAAATTGGTAGACGCGCCAGACTTAGGATCTGGTGCCGAAAGGCGTACAGGTTCGAGTCCTGCCAGGCGCACCAAACCAATATAATCCGAACCAAATCTTCTTAATCGGAGATGGGTTCGGATTATTTGTTTTCTTCGAGAAATTCGAGGATACGCATTTCAGAAACGGCGTGGTAAAGCGTCCCGAATCCAAACCCAGAGGTCCGAGAAAACCAAAGCTGGCAAAGGATGCAAAGGATAAGGAGGGCAATTATGAAAACCATCAAAAGCTGTGAATTCAACATGGACACTGGCTGTGTGGAGCTGCGGTTTCAGGACGGTAGCATGATCTCCATCGACTGCACCGCCGTGGAAAACGAAGTGGCGGATAATCTTTATGAGCGGTCGGAGCTGGACTATCTCATCTACAACGACCCGCTGGCTTATGCAGACCTCATTCTGAACGGCGACGTTGAGGCGTATCTGAACGCCGTCACGGAGTATAAGCCCTACGAAAACTGAATAAACGCACAAAAGGGGATGGCGGTCGACCATCCCCTTTTGCCATGCTGTTTTAGGAGTATATATCCCTTGGATTTGTCTTATATCTATCGTCAGGCGACGTTCTCGCCGTTGCTGTCTTTGCCCGTTTTTGCTGCGTCCCGTGCCGCCTTCCATTCGGCAAAGTCCCGCTGCCCTTCCTCACTCTCGTAAAAGGTGAGGATATCCGGCAGCAGAATTCGGGCGATGTTCTCGATCTCATGCTGCGGGATGCCGCTGTTGTTGGTGAGCTTTTTCCGCCTGCTCAAGTTGCACCTCCGAAAAAGTATTTTGCCGCAGCTTTCTCCCGTGCGGCGGAGGAATGGCGTCTTGAGCGTCTTTTGCCGTCTGTGCTTTTTCCCTTCGCATCCTTCCTTTCCTATCTGAAAATAAAAATGCAGCCGCCTGTCAAGCCTTTCGGCCCGTCTGCGTCTGCATGGTGTCCTGTGTCTGAAATTGTGCTTTTATTATAACAGTGTCCAGGTTGCCCGTCAATACCACGGGAACGGAAGCGGCTGACAGCGTAATTTCGGCAGCGGCTACCGAAATTGTTTTGTGGCTTGCAGATTGGCAAGGGCCGTAGCGCAGCAGCCGACGGCCGTCAATGGTCAAGATGAACGGCTGCGCCGCCATTGACAGCGTCCGTCCGTTTCGCTTTTGGGCAGACAAGGCGGCGATTTCCGCCGATTTCCATTTGGGAAATGACGCTTGCTATCATGGGAAACGGAGAATAGCAAGCACAGCAAGTGTAGCTACACTTGCGAAATCCGGTGTGGAGCAACCGGGATTTCCTTGCAGAATAGCAAGCAAATCCGGTGAGTACCCACACCGGAGCTTGCCATTCTGGCAAGCAATGCACGGCGGTACCCACTCGTGCAAAAACTTGTTGGGCAGCATCCCAAACCCTTTAACAATTTCAGAGAAATCGGCTGCGCTCCTGCGGAGCTGAACATCAATCTATCTTCGGAAAGTGAGTCAGGGATTTTTCGGCTCACGGTGTTCAGGCATATCCGGTTTTTTCTCATATCCGTCGATCGCCATTTTGCGAAGGTAAGCACTCATATTCTCTATCCCAAGCTGCGCCATCCTCGCCTTTATCAAGCTGAGTTCTTTTTCATCTACGAAGAATTTGACCTGTATCGGTCGCCTGCGATTTCTGTTATCCGGCATAGGTGCTATCCCGCTCCTGTTCAGTTATCTCTCGTCCGTAGTGAAATGCTTTATCATATTCGTTGGATTTTTCAATTCTGTTTTGAAAAATTGGGGATACATCGGAATATCCTCGTCCAGCGAAACCCACACCAAGTGTTCTTTGCTGCTGCCTTCCATGAAACTCTCGCTGACCGGCGCAAAGGTATCAGGCACTTTCATATAGAAGATAAGCGAAATCTCATAAACTAGCTTGTTCCGCTTGGAAGGCGCATCGCCATAGAAATAGATTTCGTGCACAAAGCCAAGACGATCAATTTCCATCTGAACGCCTGTTTCCTCCAACACCTCACGGACAACGGCCTCTTCTGCTGTTTCACCGAATTTTACCCTGCCGCCAACGGAGTAGAGATAGTCTCTGTCATTGCCAACCATCAAAATCTTTCCATCCTTCATGATGATTGCGCCGACACGGATATTCAAAATTCCATCGTCACAGGCTACGCACATATCTTTGTTCATTGTTTTTCCACCTTATCACCGTTTTGCTATTTCAAGACATACTTCCATGCACTGCTTTCTTGATAGTAGAAGAACTCGCTCAGATTTTCTTCTTTGAAAACCCGTAGCATATCACGCATATCCAAAGACAACTTGAGATTAGGCAGATTGGCAATATCTTCCCACCAAACCCGACCTTCGGAGCTGGAATGTAATTTGCCATCAAAACAAGTTGTCTTATAAAGCAGCACAACAACCTGCACTGATTTTCACACCAGTCTTTGATACCGCAGAGCTGGGGAGAACGGATATGCAGTCCAGTTTCCTCCTGCACCTCACGAATCACGGCATCCGTAAAGGATTCTCCCGGCTCTATATGACCTCCGGGGAAGGTGATGCCCGGCCAGTCCCGTTTTTTCCGGTCGATCACGACAACTCGGCTGCCATCACAGATCATGCACATATTTGTAAATTCAACCGTTTCGGTTCTTGCCATTATGTTAAAACTCCTTCATCAAAAAAGTAAAACGGATTTACAATGCTCTCCGCCCCGAACACTTTTATCGCCATTCGATACATGGCTCTTGCGTGGATACGGTCATGCCAGATAAAACGGCGCAGGACTTTACGCAGTGACCAATCCTCGCCATAGCTGCCTTTTCTGACGGTATTTTGCAGAAAATCAGGGTTAGATTCAAGCGATTCAAATCCCCGCTTGCGGCATTCGTATATGTTGCCGTCATGATCGGCATCCACAGCAATCTCCGCAAAATAATATGTATTCACATTCTTTGTATGCTCGTACA
>OLZD01000655.1_pt1 | contig 11068 bp, 5 predicted proteins | sample 1673451 | NCBI WGS metagenome assembly OLZD01 (sample SAMEA103958112, study PRJEB25191) | human gut metagenome | biome: human-associated habitat [ENVO:00009003]; feature: intestine environment [ENVO:2100002]; material: feces | place: Germany | collected 2013/2015 | reverse complement strand
AATGTACTGACCACAATACCATACTGCTCCGGATGATCCAAGTTCGCAAGATCGTGTTGAGCGCTGTAATTTCCCAATTGTTCGTCACATCCACGTATTTTATAAAATCCGCCCCGAATCTCTAACGTATCTCCTGGCAAAGCAATACATCGCTTTACGTAATATTGCATTACATCGAACCTTACACTATCCCAACGATTCATTTGATAAGGGAAATTAAAAACCAGTATATCATTTTTCAATACAGCAAACACATCAAACAGGCGAGCCCCCTTTATCACCTTATTAACCAATATCCGGTCGCCATCCTTCAATGTCGGTTCCATGACACAGTCTTCTAGTTTCACCTGTTTGCTAGCAATGGGATACAAGCCTATATCGTAAGGTGGATACCCCTTTGCCCAATGAATATCTATGGGGGATTGTAAAAGGTGAAGACGATAATCCGCATTTATCAATTTATGTCTCGTTTTTAGATCAAGCAGATGTATGTCAATAAAATAGGTTATGCAAATTACATCCAACAAAAAACGCTCCCAATATAAATGGAAGCGTTGTCTTTATCTTTTTTTAAAATTCACGATATTTTGTGGCAATCCTATTATAAGCTTTTTATTTCTTCAATGGATAGTCCTGTAACTTGAGAAATAGTATCAAGTGGAATATTCAAAGATTTCATATTATGTACCATTTCTCTTTTTTCTTCCATACGTCCCTCTGCACGTCCCTCTGCACGTCCCTCTGCACGTTCGGTATATATATTATCTCGTAGAATCACTATGTTATCCAAATGACGATAATAAGCATTTAATTCTTCTTTAGTCATCCTATCCAGTTTCAAGCGTTGACGAGCCTCATCCAATCCCGGTGCTGTTGCACTATCAGGTATATCACCTGTATTCATATAATAAATCCATTCCTCCAATGGACTCCGGGCTACTTGATTGAAATCATTGACCTTCAAAATATAATATTCGGGATAAAGCTGACTGACACTGTCTACTTTGAATGTCTGTTTTTGGAAAGGAGTCAATTCCAAAACATCTCCCTCATGGATTCCGCGGAATTCTGTTTTTCCATGATATACAACATCCTTTCCATTCCCTAAAGAGAAATATACAATATTGACACTATATACTTTCCTTACATTATCATACCCTTCCCCGCGATTTATATATTCAGTGACCAATTTCGAAGTACCGAATAGCATACGTTGGAAATACGCATACTCATTATTATTTTGAACTTCAATCAAAATAAGTTCGCCTTTTGAGTTCTCCGCAAGCATATCTACCCGATTATACTTGTCAAACTCGTCCTCTTGATTGCTTTCACTTTCCAACAACTTCTGAATGACTATCTTTTCATTTAGAAGAGTGGTAAGAAAGCCCTCAAGAACTGCAAAATTGGCTTTATTACGCAATAAGCGTTTCATAGCCCAATCGAAACGAATATAATTACTTGCCATAGACTCGTCTCCTTTCTCGTTATCTTTTTTCATGCAAACAAAGGTAAGCAGAAAATGTTTAATATCAAGTATATATATCCAATAAAATGATTTACTATACCTTTATATATACTACCGAACGCCCCACTCCATACTTCTTCAAAACACCTTGTTCGATGAAAGCATTAATATCCTGCAATGCCTGTGTTTTCGTTTTTCCAACGAGCAGGGCATAATCCTGCCGATTAATGCATGGGTGCTCTTTTAGAAACCTTTCTAACCGTTGCAGGCACTTTTCCTCTGGCAACGGATTTTTCACACGAAAGGGTGAATGATAACGCCGTAATTCAAGACCACTCTCAATATCCTTCTTAAATTGGCGATTCACACGAAAATTAATATCTTTCAGAGATATAGACGGCGAACGCAATTCTTTTGCCTCCTTCACCTTCTTGTCAACACTCAACGAAAGGCTAAAATAACCGATATCCCCTAATTCAACAGAGAATCCTTTTAAAAGCAAATGCCTCAATTCTTTTGATATAGCCTCTATGATACCCACCACCTGCGCATGGGGCATATGCTGAAGCACAGTCACTTGTTCTACAAATTCTTCGGCTGTATAACTTCCCTTCAACACTACACGTGCATGCAAAGGCTGTTCTTCTCCGCTTTTAGCAAGGTCGGGAGTTTCATAAAGATCATAATTTACACTCATTATTGATTAGTTCTTTATTAGGAGAGATAAACATCTTCCCTCCCATAGATTTATTTTCTAAAGTACATTTCTATTTTCGTTTGACTTAACTCAAGCGATAGTTCAACTTAAGTCATTCTTTCGTTTAACTTAAGTCAAACGAAAACAAACATACTAACGAGACAAATGTACATAGAATATACAGATACTAATCTATACTAACCGAGATTTAATTTTATCCGATAAATTATTCCAAAGAGCATAAACATATTCACCAGTAATTATCCAAGATTTGAACGATTTTTTTGTTCGTTTTCAAAAGTTTTGTTCCACCGCCAAAAAGATTGCCTATCATTTGTTTATGCAACTTATTCTTCCTAATATTGTCCTATACTAATGAAAACCAATACAGATAAAACAAATCCCCATGCAAAAAGTATTTCTTTTGATAGCCATACAAATCCTGTGCTTACATTCATTCGTGGTGAATGCACAGCGTATTTTCTCCACCTCTTATACAATGGATGATGGATTAGCCGCCAACAGAGTATACAGCATTTTGCAAGATTCATGCGGATTTATGTGGTTCGGAACCGATGACGGCTTGAGCAGGTTCGATGGCATCTCATTCAAAAACTACTATCTATCAGAATATATCAACGCAACAACCAGTAACAGTGTCAAGAAAATATTTATCGACCGCAGGGGCAGAATGTGGATAGGATTGGATACCGGAATCGTCATTTACGACTCGAAGACAGACACTTTCCAACCTTTCCATGCCAAAACTGAAACCGGAGAGATGATACGAACATACGTCACCGATATGATAGAGGACAGCGACGGAGAAGTATGGATTGCAACAAGCGGAGAAGGACTTTACCGTTTTTCTCCCCATGATGAAATCAAACTCAAAGTCTATCGGAATATTCCCAGAGAAACGAACAGCATTTCGCAAAACATCATCATGACATTACAGCAGGACAGCAAACAAAACATTTGGATAGGTACTTATTCAGAAGGTTTATGTTGTTTTAATAAACAAAGTAACACGTTCGTCACTTACAAAAAGAGCAGTCACCCTAATAGTTTATCAGATAATTCCATTCAGAAAGTGTTTGAAGACTCATACGGCAATTTATGGATAGGAACTTTTCAGAACGGGCTCGACCTGTTCAATCCTGTGGCTAAAACTTTCACCAACTACCAGGACAGAAGTCCAAACAACCTATTATATCATATCCACGATATTAAAGAATACAGACCTGGCGAGTTGTTCATTTCATCCGACAACGGTATGGGAATTTTTAAAGCAGACAAAGGAGAAATTATACAATCCGACAATCCGAATCTGAAAATAAGAACCGGAGCCAATAAGTTTATATATACCATCTATATAGATAAGGAAGAAAGCCTCTGGCTGGGCTCCTATTTCGATGGAATCAAATTCTATTCGGCATTTCAAAATAATTTCAAATATTATAGCTGTTCATCATCGTCCACACCACAATCAGGAAAAGTAATCAATGTTATCAAAGAAGACAAAGATGATAAATACTGGATAGGTACGGATGACAATGGCATTTTCCGATTTGATGCCAAAACTCAAGAAATTACCCCTTTCCGGGATGCAGCCAGTATAGGCACAACTTACTATTGTATACACGATCTGCTGGTAGACAGAGATAAACTATATGCCGCCACTTATGGAAGAGGTTTGGAGGTGATTGATTTAAAAACAGGAAAAGTGGAAAGTTTTCTCAATAACCCGGAAGATTCAACATCTATCCCCTCCTCACGGGTATTCACTCTATATAAAGCCAGTAATGGATGTATTTACGTGGGCACCTCTGCAGGATTCTGTTACTATAACCCCGAAAAAAACAATTTCATCAGAATCGGTTCTTTTACAGGCAAAATATCGGATATCATTGAAGATTACTTCGGAAGAATATGGATAGGAACAAGTATCAGTGGATTATATTCATACAATGTCAGAACCCAAAAGATAACATCTTATCAACGTTCGGATCATCCGAATTCACTAACAAAGAATGTAATCACCACGCTAGCTATCGACAACAAGAAACGACTATGGGTGGGAACTTATGGGCAAGGACTTTGTAGATATAATGATGAAACAGATGATTTTACCAGACACGACTACCTAAAGTTGCCGAATAAAATCATCACTTCCATTATCCCTAAAGGAGACTTACTATGGATTAGTACCAATAAGGGACTTGCTGTATATAATCCGGATACAGAATATCTGAAAACCTATTCGAAATCAAACGGACTATACAATGAACAATTCACACCATGTTCAGGCTTTGAATCTTCTGACGGTAGACTATTTTGGGGTTCGACAGACGGTTTCTGTTATTTCTTCCCGCAAGACTTAAGAGAAAACACATACAATCCACCTGTCGTCCTCACCAATATGACCATTTTCGGAAAAGAGATACAGGCTGATACATCCCATTCACTCATTCGCCAATCCATAGGATATACAGATGAGATTGTGTTGAAATATAACCAGTCCATGATCGGATTCGATTTTGCCGCACTAAGTTACATTGCTCCCAAAGAGAATGATTATCAATATATGCTGGAAGGTCTGGATAGCGAATGGCAGTTCACTAAAGGAAATAATAACCATCTTTCCTATGCAAACTTACCCGTCGGTGAATATGTATTAAGGATCAAGGGAACGAACAGCGATAAACTATGGAGCAATAATGAAGTACAACTAAAAATCAAGGTGCTGCCTCCATTCTTCCGGTCGCAACTGGCTTATCTGATCTATGCCCTCGTCCTGTTGATTGCGATTATGTTAACCGTATGGTATTACGTAAAACGCACGGAGAAACGTCAGAAAGAACGTATCAAGAGGCTGAACGATGAAAAAGAAAAAGAGCTCTATAACTCCAAAATAGATTTCTTCACTAACATTGCTCATGAAATTCGAACTCCTTTGAGCCTTATTATCGGCCCATTGGAATACCTGATGAAAACTTCAAGTATCAACAATGTGTATGGGGAATACCTAAGTATTATTGAACAGAATTACAAACGCTTGTATGCGCTTGTCACCCAATTGCTGGATTTCCGCAAAGTAGATACGGGATCTTATAAACTATCGTATGACTGTTACCGGATTAAAGAAATAATCTGCAAAGTAACCTGTATCTTTGAATTATCTGCCAGACAAAAGAAAGTGACGATTGACACTTCCTCTATCCCGGAAAAACTGAGCATTGTCATAGATGAAGAAGCTTTTACCAAGATTATCAGCAATCTACTAAGCAATGCCTTGAAATATGCCAAAAGCACGATTCGTATTACAACTACAGAAAAGGATTCCGAGATAGTAGTCACCGTAACCGATGACGGTATAGGCATCACCGATCAAGAAAAGACTAAAATATTCGACGCATTCTATCAGGTTAAGAACAACAGTGAAATAAATAAACTGGGCATTGGTATCGGGCTTCACATGACACGCTCACTCGTCCAATTAATGAATGGAAAGATCGAAGTCAGCGATAGGGAAGACGGTGAAAACGGTGTTTCTATTTCTGTCTATTTCCCTAAGCAAGCAGTCATCACTGCGGCGCTACAAGTAACAAAACGGGTAGAAGACACAATTATTCCTGAAAGCAGCCCAGAAAATATAGAAGAAAATGAACTGGAAAGCACTCTTCCCGGCGAACCGTTGAAAAAACAATATGCCATTATGGTTGTGGACGACAACCCGGAGATTCTGGATTTCCTTTCCAAAATTCTGTCTGAGGAATATTTTGTCATATCGGCTTCGAGTGGAGAGGAAGCGTTGCAAATCCTTGAAAAAAATAACATTGGCCTCATCATCAGTGATGTGATGATGGAGGAAATGGACGGGTTCAAACTCTGTGGGAAAATTAAAAGCAACATCAATATTTCCCACGTTCCTGTCATTCTGCTGACAGCCAAAACGGATACGGAAAGTAAAATCAAAGGACTGGAAGCCGGTGCGGATGCATATATAGAGAAACCATTCTCACCTTTCCACCTGAAAGCACAATTGCTGAACTTACTCAAGAAAAGGGAAAGTCAGCAGAAAACGTATGCCTCTACTCCGTTATCCGATCTGCACTCCGCTGTCCACAATAAATTGGATGAAGAATTTATGAATAAATGTACCGAAATCATCCAGAATAATATTGAGGACTCCGAATTTTCGGTAAACACACTGGCACAGGAACTGGGAATGAGCCGTACCTCTGTATTTACCAAAATCAAAGGCATTATTGGCATGACTCCCAATGATTTCATCAAGGTCACCCGACTAAAGAAAGCCTGCAAAATGATGGTGGAGGGAGAATATCGGGTTACCGAAATAGGATTCCTCGTCGGGTTCAGCTCTTCTTCCTACTTTGCCAAATGTTTTCAGAAGCAATTTGGAATGTTACCGACAGAGTTTCTCAAAAAAATAAAAGAAGCCCCCTCATCCGCAACAAAATAAGTCGGCAAGCATTCTCCCTCTAAGCTAAATCTTAAGATTTTATTAAATTCTCCTTATAATATAAGGTAAGGAGAATCTTTTTTTTTACTTTTGTCCCCAAATATTATGGTACAAGCCATTCTAAAAGAAAGAATTATGCAGAAAAACCTTGTCATTGTCGAGTCTCCGGCAAAAGCAAAAACGATCGAGAAGTTTCTTGGGAAAGATTTCAAGGTCCTTTCAAGTTATGGACATATACGCGATCTGAAGAAAAAAGAATTCAGCATTGACGTAAAGAAGGACTTCAAACCCGACTACGAAATTCCGGCAGACAAAAAGGCTCTGGTTAGTACACTGAAAGCAGAAGCAAAAAGCGCAGAAACCGTATGGCTCGCATCCGATGAGGACCGCGAGGGGGAGGCTATTGCCTGGCATCTGTACGAAGTCTTAAAACTAAAACCTGAAAACACCAAACGAATCGTATTTCATGAAATTACAAAGAGCGCAATCTTAAAAGCGATCGAACGACCACGCGATATTGATCTCAACCTCGTAAATGCACAGCAGGCACGACGGATTCTGGACCGTATCGTAGGTTTCGAACTTTCACCTGTACTCTGGAGAAAAGTAAAACCGGCCCTCTCTGCCGGACGTGTTCAGTCGGTTGCTGTTCGTCTGATTGTAGAGCGTGAACGTGAAATACATGCCTTCAAGACAGAAGCCGCTTATCGCGTCACCGCCATATTCCTCGTTCCGGACACAGATGGCAAGTCGGTGGAGATGAAAGCGGAACTGACACGTCGCATCAAGACGAAAGAAGAAGCAAGAGCTTTCCTCGAAGCTTGTCAGGGAGCCACTTTTACAATCGAAGATATCACTACCCGTCCGGTAAAGAAAACACCTCCTGCACCGTTCACCACTTCTACGTTGCAACAGGAAGCTGCACGTAAATTGGGATACACCGTTGCGCAGACCATGATGCTTGCACAACGCCTGTACGAATCGGGATTTATCACTTATATGCGTACGGACTCTGTCAACCTCTCGGATTTTGCAACAATAGGAAGCAAAGAGGCTATCATTAAAATGATGGGAGAAAACTACGTACATCCCCGTCACTTCGAGACAAAGACCAAAGGTGCACAGGAAGCTCATGAGGCTATCCGCCCCACCTATATGGAAAACCAATCCATCGAAGGGTCAGCGCAGGAAAAAAAATTGTACGACTTGATATGGAAACGCACCATCGCTTCCCAGATGGCAGACGCGGAGCTGGAAAAGACAACTGCTACAATCAGCATAAGCGGTAACAAAGATGTATTCACAGCTACCGGCGAAGTGATCAAGTTCGACGGATTCCTGCATGTATACCGTGAGTCCTACGATGATGACAATGAACAGGAAGATGAAAGCCGCTTATTACCTCCTTTGAAAAAAGGCCAGCGACTGGAATACGGCCCTATCATCGCAACCGAACGGTTCACTCAACGCCCGCCACGCTACACGGAAGCAAGTCTTGTGCGCAAACTGGAAGAATTGGGTATCGGACGTCCGTCTACGTACGCTCCGACAATTTCCACTATCCAACAACGCGAATATGTGGAGAAAGGAAACAAAGATGGGGAAGAACGCCTGTTCAACGTATTAACCCTGAGAGAAAATCATATTAAAGACGAAAATCATACTGAAATAACCGGTGCGGAAAAAGCGAAATTATTTCCTACGGATACAGGTATCGTAGTCAATGATTTCCTCACTGAATATTTCCCGAACATTCTGGATTACAACTTCACAGCCAGTGTAGAAAAGGAATTTGACGAAATTGCAGAAGGAGAAGCGCAATGGACTTCCATCATGAAAACTTTTTATGATAAGTTCCACCCGTCTGTAGAAAACACTCTGGCTATCAAGACTGAACATAAGGTAGGAGAACGCATATTGGGAGAAGATCCGGTAAGTGGCAAACCTGTTTCAGTTAAGATTGGACGTTTCGGTCCTGTCGCACAGATCGGCACGGCAGATGATGAAGAAAAGCCTCGCTTTGCACAAATGAAGAAAGGGCAATCTATGGAAACCATTACATTGGAAGAGGCACTGGAATTGTTCAAATTACCCCGTACATTAGGCGAATACGAAGGAAAAACAGTAAGTGTGGGTGTGGGGCGTTTCGGTCCTTATGTTTTACATAACAAGGTATATGTATCTCTGCCGAAAGCTGCCGATCCGATGACCATCACTTTGGAAGAAGCGGAGCAACTAATTCTGGAAAAACGCCAGAAGGAGATGGAACGTCACCTCAAGAAGTTTGAAGAAGAACCGGAACTTGAAATTCTGAACGGACCTTACGGACCTTATATCACTTACAAAGGTTCCAACTATAAGATTCCCAAAGATATTGTTCCACAGGATTTGACATTGAAGAGTTGCTTGGAACTAATCAAGGTACAGAACGAAAAAGAACCTGGTACAACCAAGAAAAAGAAAACGGCTCCAAAGAAAAAATAAACGGAAAAAAGGTGTTGCAATGATTATCAGAGCAACACCTTTTTCCGTTTATAACATATTGTTCAAGAGAATATTACATTCTGGCAGGAACTTCAATACCCAGCAGTCCCATTCCTAAACGAACGACTTTAGCCACATTGGCAGAAAGAGCGATACGGAATACTTTCACCGCTTCATTCTCTTCACGTAAAATGCTGAAGTCATGATAGAACTGATTATATTCTTTCACCAAATCGTATGTATAGTTGGCAATAATAGACGGGCTGTAATCTTCACCGGCTTGCTTCACAACGGCTGCAAAATCAGCTACCATCTGAATCAGTCCTTCTTCCTTTTCACTCAATTCGATTCCTGCCGGGATTTGTTCGGGAACAACAATACCGGATTCGGCCGCTTTCCGCAGAACCGATTGGATACGCGCGTAGGTATATTGTATGAACGGTCCTGTATTACCATTGAAATCAATGGATTCTTTCGGATTGAATGTCATATTCTTACGGGCATCAACCTTGAGAATAAAGTATTTCAAAGCACCCAGCCCCACAATACGGGCGATATCATCCGCTTCTTCCTGTGTCAAGCCATCCAACTTGCCAAGTTCCTGTGAGGTTTCTTTAGCAGTAGCGATCATCTCTTCCATCAAATCGTCGGCATCCACTACTGTACCCTCACGGGATTTCATCTTACCTTCCGGCAATTCCACCATTCCGTAAGAGAAATGCACCAGACTCTTTCCCCACTCAAAACCCAATTTATCGAGCAAGATAGAAAGTACCTGGAAGTGATAATTCTGCTCATTACCCACAACGTAAATCATCTTGTCAATCGGATAATCAGCGAAACGAAGTTTGGCCGTACCAATATCCTGTGTCATGTAGACAGAGGTTCCGTCACCACGAAGAAGCAGTTTGTGATCCAATCCTTCGGCAGTCAGGTCCGCCCATACGGAACCATCTTCTTTCTTGAAGAAGAAACCCTTCTCGAGCCCTTCCATCACCTTCTCTTTTCCTTCGAGGTAAGTATTGGATTCATAATATATCTTGTCGAAGCCGACACCCATCATCTTGTAAGTCTCATCAAATCCTGCATATACCCAGTTGTTCATCATCTCCCAAACCGAACGAACCTCGGGATCGCCGGCCTCCCATTTGCGCAACATGGCGCGGGCTTCCTGCATGAGCGGCGAGGCGGCCTCGGCCTCTTCGGGGGTCATGCCTTTGGCTTCCAGTTCTTTCAGTTCTTGTTTGTAATGTTTGTCGAACAACACATAGAAATCACCGATAAGGTGGTCGCCTTTTTTCCCGGCCTTTTCGGGGGTGACACCGTCGCCCCACTTTTGCCAAGCCAGCATCGATTTACAGATATGAATACCCCGGTCATTGACGATATTGGTTTTCACCACCCGATTGCCATTGGCTTTCAAGATTTCGGAAAGACTATATCCCAACAAGTTGTTGCGCACATGTCCCAAATGTAACGGTTTGTTGGTATTGGGCGAGGAATATTCGACCATGACCAAAGGAGCATCGGCGGCAGCCTTATGCGTCCCGAAATCGGCCTCCTCGTCGATGTGATGCAACATCTGGCTCCAAAACGAAGGAGCGATCACCAAATTGAGAAAGCCCTTGATTACATTGAACGAAGCGACTGCCGGCTCATTGGCGAGAAGATACTCGCCTATCTCCTGAGCCGTAGCTTCGGGGGCCTTATGAGAGGCTTTCAAAAAAGGGAACACCACCAACGTGAGATTTCCTTCGAACTCTTTCTTCGTCTTTTGAGGAACTGTCGTCCCGGGAGCTGCCTCGATTCCATACAAAGCCTTCACCGCTTTGACCGCAGCATCGGATATAATCTGTTCTATTTTCATGTACTATACTCGTTTAATGGGTACAAAGATAGTGCAAGATGAGAGCAAAAAGAACAAATCCATTTG
>OLZD01000651.1_pt1 | contig 11092 bp, 10 predicted proteins | sample 1673451 | NCBI WGS metagenome assembly OLZD01 (sample SAMEA103958112, study PRJEB25191) | human gut metagenome | biome: human-associated habitat [ENVO:00009003]; feature: intestine environment [ENVO:2100002]; material: feces | place: Germany | collected 2013/2015 | reverse complement strand
GAAGTAAAACCACTACCAATATAACAATAAGCTCTGTCGTACCGAGGTTCCCGAAGAGTAAAAGTATCGCAGAAAATGTGTTCATTTATTTTATCGTTTAAGTATTATTTCGTTCAATGGGAACAAAATAAGAAAGAATATTTGTATAATACAACAAATCTGTATCAAAATTGATTAACTTTGCAGAGATTTTTTGAATAAGGAAAATTTTCCGTAATTAAAAGAGAAGAAAATGAAAGCATTTGTATTTCCCGGACAAGGGGCGCAATTTGTAGGTATGGGAAAAGACCTCTACGAAAATAACCCCGTAGCCAAAGAGATGTTCGATAAGGCCAACGAGATATTGGGCTTCAATATCACCGACCTGATGTTTAACGGAACAGACGAAGATTTGCGTCAGACCAAAGTTACCCAGCCTGCTATATTCCTGCACTCGGTAATTTTGGCAAAAACGATGGGTGACGATTTTAATCCCGATATGGTAGCCGGTCACTCGTTGGGTGAATTTTCGGCATTGGTAGCCGCCGGAGCACTTTCTTTCACCGTTTCTTTCCGAATTGGGGCTGACCATGAAGCAAAGTTAGTGCAACCTAACTCATGTTGCAAGAAAAAAGTTTGTTTCACCTAATATTTTTCAAGAAGAGGTTGACTTGGTCAGAGCCTTGGTTATTGTTTTTTTTGTTAGTTAAACCTAATAAGCATCAATCATGATACATGAAAAATTTTCCACTCCGGAGTTGAGCAACAGCCTGGAGGATTATATTGAGGCCGTCCGCAACATTGAGTTGGAAAAGGGATGCGCCACCGTAGGGGAAATTGCGGAAGCCCTGAACGTGAAAAAACCTTCCGCCTCACTGGCCATGAAGCAGTTGAAGGAACGCGGCCTGGTGGAATACACGCAGTATTCTCCCATTGTCCTGACCAGGGAAGGCCGTTATTACGCGGACCGGGTCATTTCCTGCCATACCATGGTGAAGGAGTTCCTCATTACGGTGCTGAAGATGGAGGAAAAACGCGCCGATGAAGTGGCCTGTTGCATTGAACATATCATGACTCTGGAGGAAATCTCCCGTTTCCAGCTTCTGACGGATCGTTGCAGGGAGAGAGGAGAATAAAATACTCCCTCATGATTTTCCGGGGGGACGGTTCATGAGGGAATGGCTCATCCCTCTCTTTTTTACTTCGGAACCCGAACCGGGGGAAGGCATCGGCGTGTGCTGCGCGCGCTGACGTACACTGTGGAAGCGTTATGGAGGAACGCGGAAAGGTCCGGGGTAATCAGCCCGAACATGCCCAGCAGGATCAGAGAGGAGTTGAACCCGATGATAAAGCGGTAGTTGCGTTCTATTTTTTCAAGGACGGCACAGCTCAATTCCCTTAAAACAACCAGTTCAGCCAGAGAGCTGGACAACAGGGAAATATCTGCCACTTCACGGGCGATATCGGAAGAATCCTTCATGGAGACGGAAACATCTGCACAGGAAAGAGCGGGGGAATCGTTGATACCGTCTCCCACCATGCACACTGTTTTGCCGGATTTCTTCAATTGCTGGATAAAGCGGGCCTTATCTTCAGGCAGAACCTGGGAACGGTATTCCGTGATGCCCAACTGGCGGCTGATGGCGCGGGCTGCGGATTCGCTGTCCCCCGTGAGCATGATGATGGAGGAAATGCCCTGCCGTTTCAGCCGGGCGATCGTCTCTGCGGCTTCCGGCCTGGGCGGGTCGCTGACGCCGATCATGCCGATTGCTCTGCGGCCTATGGCGAGAAAGATGTTGGATTTTCCTCTGGCGTGATTGCGTATGGTCAGCCTTTGCTCTTCCGTGAGGGGGATGCGTTCATCTTCAAAGAGAAAATGGTAGCTGCCCACAAGAACCTTTTTTCCATGAAGGCGGGAGGAAATGCCGTGGGCCACGATGTATTCCACCTCCGCGTGTTCTTCTTCATGGTGCAGGCCCTCCTCCAGCGCTTTGCGCACAACGGCCCGCGCCACGCTGTGGGGGAAGTGTTCTTCCAGGCATGCTGCCGTTTTCAGGATATATTCCCTGCTGCAGTCGCTCAAAGGGATGATCTGCGTTACCTGAGGGCAGGCGGAGGTCAGCGTGCCCGTCTTGTCAAAAACGATGGTGTCCGTTTTGGCGAACAGCTCCATGAATTTCCCGCCCTTGATCATGATCTTGCGCGCTGCGGCCTCTTTCATGGCGGAGATGACGGAGATGGGGGTGGCGAGCTTGATGGCGCAGGAATAATCCACCATCAGCACGGAGAGAGCCTTGGAGATATTCCTGGTGAACAGAAACAGCGCCCCTGCCGTGAGCAGGGTATAGGGAACGATAGAATCCGCCAGCTTTTCCGCCCGGCTTTGGATGCGCGCTTTCAGTTCCTCCGAATGGTCGATCAGGGCGATGATATTGTTAATGCGGGACTGGTCTCCTGCGGCGTCCACCCGGATGACGAGGGAACCCGTTTCCAGCGTGGTTCCGGCAAAGACGACGGACCCTTCCCGTTTGGAAGCCGCTTCCGATTCCCCCGTCATGGCGGCCTGGTTGACTTCCGCTTCTCCGGACAGCACGGTACCGTCCACAGGGATGACGTTCCCCGCGTCCACGCGGATTTTCTCCCCCGGGCGGATTTGCTCCATGGGAACCTGGCACATGCCTCCTTCTTCCACCCGCCAGACGCGGTCTATATTTATGCTCAGGCTGGCCGCAAGCGCCGCCCGGGTCTTTTTCCGAGTGTAATTTTCCAGCAGGTCTGAAATGGAAAGAAGGAACATGATGGAATTGGCCGTTCCGTAAGCCTTCGTGCCTATGGAAACCCCGATGGAGACGGCGTCCAGAACGGCTACGTTGAGCCGTCCGCTTCCCAGGCCGGCCATTCCGCGCCGTAAATAGGAACTGTAATTCCAGAATACTTTGGCCATTCTGAGCGGGGGCGGCAGAAACACCTTGCAAAACAGGAAAGAGGAAGCTTTCCCCGCTATGCGGAGAAAAAAGGACCGGGCCAGTTTCCTGGCCTCCGCGCGCTCTTCCGGTTCGTGGCTGCGGAGTGTTTCCGGCCTGAGCCTGTCCAGCGTGCGGAAAATGGCCTGGGGGCTGGTTCCTTCATACAGGATGAACACACCTCCGTTGCAGGGGGTGGCCTTGACGGAGTATACGCCTTTCTGTTTCAGGAGCCTGCATTCGATGCCGTAAGCCTGATCATGATTGAATGCGCAGCGGCCGCTGCGTACACGGAGCCTGCCGGGCGTATGATGGATAACCTGGTAATGCATGGATAAGGAAAAAGAAAAGGGGGAAACGCCCTTCTCCGTGCGTTTCCCCCGTTGGGGGCGGTCCATTCCGCTGGCGGAGAAGGAAACGGGCACCCCGCTGTTTGGTGATGGACAATGAGATTGCTACTGTTCCGGCCTGCTGTTTTTCGCGGCGGCCTCATGGCACAGGTCTTGGGCTTCTTCCCGGATGTTTGCCAGTTGTTCCATGGCCTTCTGCTGGATGAGCATGGCCTTGGAAAGGCCCTGGACGGCCAATTTCCTGGCAACGGGACTTTTTACTACTTTCGCTCCGATGGCGGCGGCGATCATTCCTCCGACGAAGCCCCAGAGGCCTTTGTTGTTCATGTAACTCATGGTAATGTTTTGATTGGGTTCATCCGGCCTTGGCGGCATGCAGCCGCTTCTTTTCCGGAAGGATTGGATTATATCCAATCCAGCCTGCATTTTTTTAGCGTGCCCCCGTATTCTGGTCAAGATGAATTAGCTGAAACTAATTTTTAGCAGACATGAAAATATTTTTGCGATATTTTTAATACGTTGAAAACAAATAAAATATAATGAACCAACATAATGTTGTACTGAGCAGGGCAAGGGCATTGGGAAGAAAAAGTGTTGACTGAATAGTTAGTTTAATCTAACTTTGCCGCGTTGCATGAACTTGACCCATACAGGACTTCACCGTTTCTTCCGCCGGGTCTGCCGGTACAGGAAACTGGCCGGGCTGCTCATCCGGCGTCCCAGATACCGTCTGCTCTGCGGAGACTGTGGGTTCTGTATGGGGGCATGCGGCAGAGCTGTGAAAGAGCAAGCCCGGGAGAACGGAAGCGGAGCTCTTTCCCTGTAAAAGGAAAGCGCCCCTCTCCACCTCTGGATCAATCATATAAGTATTATACCACAAACATCCAACGATAAGACTAACCGTTTTCTATGAAGAAGCATAACATAATAGCAATGGCGTTGACGAGCCTCATGGCGCTTCCTGTAATCGCTCAAGACAGCACTCCTGCTGTTGGTGATATTTTGCAGGGCATCAATATGTTCACTCCGGAAGAAGGCGATCCTGCCTACAAGGTGAAGGCCAATGAGAAATACGGCACCCAATGGGGTGTGGATATGGCCTACGGACTTTGGAATACGGAAAAGGTTTCCGATGTTAAGCGCCATAACAACCTGGCTCTTCTTCATGCCCAGCTTAATCAGCGCCTTATTGAAGACAAGGCCAACGGGGGAACCTGGTTGCGTGTGGAATTTTCCGGTTCATGGGGGCTGGATCGTGAATCCGCACAGAGCGATACGTTTTTCACTGAAGCCTATGCCACGGCTTCCGGCTTGCATGCTGACGCGATGGGGCCTCATGAAGGAATATTCCCTGAAGTGGCGCTGATGCAATACTTTGCAGGGAAGCGCGCTTGCCTCATCGCAGGTATGGTGAATCTCACCAACTACTTTGATGCTGTCAGCATTGCCAATGACTCCTTCTCCTCTTTCACCAATGACGGGTTTGTGAACTCCACTATCCTGCCTTTGGTGGACAGCAATATTGGCGGTATTCTGCAAGTTGAACTCAACCGCAATAATTACATGATGGTTGCCGTTTCCCGCACGGGATGCGATTCCGGATACAATCCTTTTAATTCCGATTATTGCGATGGTTATGCCGTGGTTGGCGAATACGGCCATATCTTTGCCGACGGCGCTGCGACTCTCCGCATCAATCCGTTCTATACCAGCACGGATGTGGACATGGACGACGGGACCGGGGAACGCCGCCGCCAAAATGCCGGGCTTGTCGCGAGCATCGAATATACTCCCTGCGATCCTCTGACCATTTACTCTCGCGCCGGATTTGCCGCCAAACAATACTTGAGCAACTCCGCTGAATTCTCCGTGGGCGCCAACATTAAGCTCTTCCCTTCCCGTGAAGATGACTTCCTGGGCATTTCCTACGGTGTGTTCAAGGGGCAGACCCCCTGTGACGGAGAGCGCGCTGAGCATAACCGCGAACAGGTGCTGGAAGTCATGTACAGCTTCCAGGTGAATGATTATTTCAAAGTTGTTCCTCACTTCCAGTACATCGCGAATCCGGCTTACAGCACTTCCAGCGAAAACATTCTCTGGGGCGTTCAGGCAGTCTTTTCTTTCTGATCAGCTGATCCTGGACATGGCCGCCTTTTCTCTTAAATCAGGCATGGCCGGAGTTTCATGAAAACATAATGACATTAAATCTTCCTTGTCTGTCTCCATGCAGTGAGCGGAATCCTGCGTGAGAAAGATATAGAAGGGGTCTGCATGACCTGGCGGCAACGCCGCATTCTCGATCAGGTAGAGGATGCGGCGTTGCTTATTTGATTACGGAGCCATTTACCCTCCTTTATTGATGCCTGCTGGCGGAGCTTGGACCGGCAATGTATGCCGGGTCATGGAATGGCCTTCAGCCTTTCCTTATCTACCGTCAAATACTGACTGTTGAAGGTAGGAGGCTTCCCCAAGGCTATTCCGTAGAATTTTTATCCCGGGGAAAAATAAAAGCCGCCTGAAAATGGGCTTTCCCACCCCTGTCTCCGTTCCCGGAAAAAACGGAAAAGAAGGCTTTTTGCCACGCCGGAAGATGGATGGGAGCCGCAACGTTTCCGGGGGCCGAAGCGTTTAAAACCATATTGACTTAAACGGGAATTATCTTAAACTGACAGAATGAGTAAGGTTCAATGGGAAATTTCAAATGATGAAGTGACCGACCGTGATACTGCTCTGCGCCGCTTGCAGGAAGGAACGACCGGCCACGTGGTGTGCGCCCGCGACGGCGCGTGCCTCCAGTCTTATAAGGAAGCGGATGGCGTGTACCATTGCGAAATTGTATTCAAGACGGATTCCTGCTGCCCGCCGGTATTCGCCGCCCCGGAAGGGGTGACGGGAAAGGAGCTGGAAATGCTTTACGATCGTTTTGCCAATGGGGACGATTTTTCCTTTGTGGAAAAGGAATGGGAACCTCTGATGGCCGTGGAATACCGCCATCGCCACAATGTGATGTGGTTCATCTTCCTGTTCATTGCGCTGGTAATTGCGGCCATGGCGGCATATCAGCACGGTTGGATTGAGTGACAGGGTAGAGGCTGGCTGCGGCAGGCGCCGTAGCAGAAGAACCTGCAAACCGCAGAAAATGGTTTGCAGGTTCTGAATGGGATAACCGGGGCCGGGATTTAATCCTGTTTTTCGTGGTCGTGATGGTGGCCGCCGCAGCAATTTCCGCCGCCACCGCAACAGCCGTCGCTGTCGTTGCCGCAACATCCGCAGTTGCCGCAGCACTTGCCGCGCTTGCTGAAAATTTTGTATAACGCGTAGGCTAGGGCCAGGAAAAGAAGGGTGGCGATGATATATGTTCCCATATTGTTCAGTAGAGTTAAGGGGTTGGTTTAGAAGTTATTTGGAGGCTGTATAAGGTTTCTTTGCCACCAGGTAAACGAGCCCCAGCAGGAGCAATAGGGCAATGCCCTGCCCGATGCCGAAGGAAGCTTCCGCATAAAGCCATGCTCCCAGCTGGTAAATCAGGAAGGCCAGGCAGTACGCCAGGGCGCACATGTAGCCGATGGCGAAGAAGGTCCATTTGGCGCTGTTCATCTCCCTTCTGATAGCGCCCATGGCCGCGAAGCAGGGGGCGCAGAGAAGATTGAAAATCATGAAGGAGAAAGCGCTCAGGAAGGTGAAGGCTCCCGCTTGGACCAGGCGGTCCCCGGTTTCCCTGATTTCCTCATCTTCATCTTCCTCTTCTTCCGCTTCAGCAGCGGATTCTCCGGAACCTTCCTCCAGGGATGCCTGGAGCTCCCGGCCGGCGGGGGCCATTTCCTGCGTTTCGGGGGAGTCCTCCGTTTTTTCCGCTTCATCTTCCCCGGAACTGCCGTCCGCATACAGGACGCCGAAGGTGCCTACCACGTTTTCCTTGGCAATCAATCCGGTAATGGTAGCCATGGTGGGTTTCCATTCACCCCAGCCCAGAGGCTGGAAGACAGGCGCGGCCACATTGCCGATGGAGGCCAGCATGCTGTCATTCTGCTCTACGGAATCCACCTTCCAGTTGTAGCTGGAGAGGAACCAGATCAGGGCGCTGGACACAAAGATGACGGTCCCGGCTTTTTGCACGAAAGCCTTGCAGCGGTCCCATGCATGAATGATGACGTTCTTCCAGGCCGGGATGTGGTAAATGGGAAGTTCCATGACGAAGGGAGTGGGATCCCCGGCGAACATGGCAGTCTTTTTCAGAATAAGGCTGGAAAGGATGATGGCGCCCACCCCGATGAAATAGGCCCCCGGAGCCACCCAGGAATTTTCCGGGAAGAAGGCTCCGGCAATCAGGGCAATGATGGGAGTTTTGGCCCCGCAGGGGATGAACGTGGTGGTCATGATAGTCATGCGCCTGTCCTTTTCGTTCTCAATGGTGCGGGTCGCCATGACTCCAGGAACGCCGCACCCCATGGAAACGAGCATGGGAATAAAGGATTTCCCGGAAAGGCCGAATTTGCGGAAAATGCGGTCCATGATGAACGCTACGCGGGCCATGTAGCCGCAATCCTCCAATATGCCCAGGCACAGGAACAGAACCGCCATTTGCGGGAGGAATCCCAGAACGGCTCCTACGCCGGCAATCACGCCGTCCTGGATCAGGCTTTCCAGCCATGGGGCGCAGCCGGCGTTTTCCAGCAGGTTTCCTACCCATTCCGGAACCCATTCCCCGAAGAAAGTATCATTGGCCCAGTCCGTGCCCCATGCGCCTATCGTCTGAATGGAGATGTAATATACAGCCCACATGACGACGGCAAAAATGGGGAGGCCCAGCCAGCGGTTGGTGATGATGCGATCAATCCTGTCGCTGCCCGTCAGGCTGCCGGGGCTGGCTTTAACGACGGCGTCGTTGATGATGCGGGAAATGGAATTATAGCGTTCATTGGTGATAATGGATTCACTGTCGTCATCCATTTCCCGTTCCATGGTTTCAATAATCCCGTTGATGCGGGATTGTTCCTCGGGATTGAGCGCGAGCTGGTCCGCGACTTTCTGGTCTCTTTCGAAAACTTTAACGGCAAACCATTTTTTCTGCTGATCCAGGCATTTTCCGGTGATGATTTCCCCAATTTCTCCGATGGCTTTTTCCAGATGGTCCGGAAAGTGGACGGCCTGCGGGGTCCGGGCGTCGTCCGACGCAGTCGTCGTTACTACGGCGTCTATCAGTTCACGGATGCCGGTCCCCTTGAGAGCGCTGATTTCCAGCACCTGGCAACCGAGGTTGCGTGAAAGTTTTTCCGTGTCGATCCTGTCGCCGCGCTTCCGGACAATGTCCATCATGTTCAGCGCTATAATGACGGGAACGCCCAGTTCGCAAAGCTGGGTGGTGAGGTAAAGATTGCGTTCCAGGTTGCTGCCGTCAACCAGGTTCAGGATGAGGGAGGGATGGTCCGTGACCAGGTAATTCCGGCTGACGACTTCCTCCAGGGTATAGGGGGAAAGGGAATAAATGCCCGGAAGGTCTTCAATGATGATATTTTTATGGCCTTTCAGGCGGCCTTCCTTTTTTTCCACGGTGACGCCGGGCCAGTTCCCGACGTATTGGTTGGCGCCTGTCAGGGCGTTAAAGAGCGTGGTTTTCCCGCAGTTGGGGTTGCCCGCCAGGGCGATGGTAATGTTGCTCATGAATGGTTTCCTTGTCTTGATATATGGGTGCCCGTCTTGCTGTAAAATCAGGAAACGTGCGGTAATAGAGGCGGAATCAATGGATATGGATGTTCTCCGCTTCCGATTTGCGAATGGAGAGTTCGTACCCGCGGACAGTAACTTCAATGGGATCTCCCAGAGGGGCGACTTTGCGGATGAATATCTGCGTTCCCTTGGTAACCCCCATGTCCATGATGCGTCTTCTGACCGGGCCTTCCCCCGCCAGTTTGCCGACGGTGACGGTTTCCCCGATGAGGGCATCTCTCAATGTACGATGTTTGGTCATAGAATAATGGTTGGTTGTTGGATGGAATAACTCAGGCAACGAATATTTTGCTGGCAAGCGCCTTGCTGAGCGCAATCCTGGAGCCTTTGACGTTGATAATGAAATTACCGCCGTTTTCGGAAACGATGGAGACCGTGCTCCCGGCAACGAAGCCCAGGCTTTCCAGAAAACGCCGGGTTTCATCCTTGCCATGGATTTTGTTGACTTGGCGAATATCGCCGATGTTGAGCATGGAGAGTGGCATGGTGCGTGTATGAATCAAATCCGGAAAGAAGTTAGTTTTATCAAACTGATAAGTCAATGATATTATTAGGATATATTTTCAATCAATGTAAAATGCGTTTAATATAAATTGTTTGCGTATTAGTTTAATCTAAGTATGGCCAGCGGGGAAGAGGCGGGGAATGGAAGTTTCCCGGCAGTGCCTGCCGTAGGAACTGGAAGGGAAATGCAAAAAAGCCGCGCCAATGAATGTTCATTGGCGCGGCTGGAAAAAGAGCTTTTCTTCAGATTCAGGAGGCAGGGCAAACTTCGCCCTGGACGGGTTTGCCGTTGTATTCTCCGGTAAGCGTTTTCAGGAAAGCCACCAGCAGTCTCACTTCCTTCTTGTCCAGTTTATCGTAACCGAGCTGGTAATGGTACATTTTCGTAATGGCTTCCTCCAGCGTCTGTGCGGAGGCGTCATGCATATACGGCCAGGTGAGTTCCACGTTGCGGAGGGTCGGAACGCGGAAGCGGTGCCTGTCCGATTCCTTTTTGGAGAAATTCATCAGGCCGTTATCGTCATTGGTCTTGGCGCGTCCGGCAAAGAAATCGCCTTTGAGGTCGGCGTATTCAAAGGACTGGCCTCCCATGGCGGGACCGGTGTGGCAGGTCTGGCAACCAAGCTTCAGGAAAAGCTTGTAACCTTTTTTGGCGTTCTCGCTGATGGCGTTTTCATCCCCTTTCAGGTAGCGGTCAAACGGGCTGTTCGGCGTGATAAGAGTTTTTTCATATTCCGCGATGGCATTCGTGATGGTCTCTCCGGTGAATCCCTGGGGGTAAACCTTTTTGAATTCTGCGGCAAAAGCGGTGTCTTGGTCCAGTTTGGCAGCGATCTTCTTCCAGTCATCCGGATGTTCGTACCCCATTTCCACCGGATTCAGGGGTGGTCCGCCGGCCTGTTCCTGGAGGTTGGCTGCGCGTCCGTCCCAAAATTGCTTGGCATGGAAAGCGGCATTGAAAACGGTGGGGGCATTGATGCCGCCTTTCTGGCTGCGGACTCCAGTGGAAGTGGGCAGGTTGTCCGTCCCGGCTTTTTCCAGGGAATGACAGGAAGCGCAGGAGACGGTATTGTCCGTGGAAAGGCGCACGTCATGAAAAAGCTTGTAGCCCAGGGCAACTTTGGCCGGATCCGTGGGGAGGGCGTCCGGAATGGGGGCAAGAGGGGAAAGGGCGTATTCCTCTCCTACCATATCGCCGAAAATTTTCAGGCGCTCATCCTTGATCCACTGGAGCATGGCGTTTTTCTCCCGGAGAGTGAGCGTGCTGCCCCAGTGCACCATGGTGTAGGAAGTGGGGGGCATGGAATTGATTTGAAGCACATGTTCCAGCTTGGAAAGGGTAACGGCAGTGGGAGGTTCTTCCATATTGTAGCTGCGCTGCCCGTCCCTGATATGGCGCGCCAGCAGGCCTCCGGAAAGAGTATTGACCAGTTCGGAAATGTGAGTGCCGGGCTTGTGGCAGTCCGCACATTTGGAATTCATGGTCTGTGCGGTAATTTCCGCCGCCTGGGCGGACGTCAGTGGCTTGACATTCTGGTTCGGCAGGAACAGGGGGGCGACAGCCGCCGT
>OLZD01000646.1_pt1 | contig 11125 bp, 6 predicted proteins | sample 1673451 | NCBI WGS metagenome assembly OLZD01 (sample SAMEA103958112, study PRJEB25191) | human gut metagenome | biome: human-associated habitat [ENVO:00009003]; feature: intestine environment [ENVO:2100002]; material: feces | place: Germany | collected 2013/2015 | reverse complement strand
AACTTTTACACTTATCCAAGATAGCGGGTATGGAATCTTGGATTACAATTAAGCTTATATTAACATCTTATCATCAAAGGAGCATATCATGGATTCAAATTATACAAAAGCAGGCTACCTGACGGAGCCTTTTAAAATATTTCATCTAAGAGATGAACACAAGCTAAATATAGATTTCCATTACCATGATTTCCACAAAATTCTGATTCATCTGCACGGCAATGTATCCTACTGCATTGAGGGCCGCAGCTATGAGCTCAAAGAACATGATATCGTGCTTGTCAATGCCGGTGAGGTTCATAAGCCAATATTAAATAACGATTCAATTTATGAAAGAATCATTATATATGTGTCACCGCAGCTTATTGACGATTATGTGAGCAAAGGCTATGATCTGGCATGCTGTTTCAAGCAGGCCTATGCTAACCAGTCACATGTACTAAGACTCGCTGCGACCAAGGGCAGCCGTCTGGCTGATACAATAAAGGGACTAGACTCTACACTTAGAGAAACCAATGAATACGCAAATGAGCTGTACCAGAAGCTCCTGTTTTTAGAGTTTCTGATACAGCTCAATCGTATCACCCTGCATGGCGGTATAGAATATATTAACACATTTTCCTCAAACAAAAAAATTGTAGAGATTTTGGATTTCTTAAATAAGAATTTAACAAACCGTATAAGTATTGATGAACTGGCAGATAGATTCTATATGAGCAGGTATCACCTGATGCACACCTTCAAGGAAGAAACCGGCTGCACCATAGGTTCATATATCACAACAAAGCGTCTGCTGCTCGCCCGCGATATGATTCGCGACGGAAGCAGTGTGTCTGCCGCCTGCGATGCCTGTGGATTCGGAAGCTATTCCTCATTTATCCGTGCATACCGCAAGCAATTCCATTCTACCCCTACAAATACATAAAAGCTTCACGATATATCACAGGAAGCTTTTAATTATTTTTAGTGCTGCATTATCTCTCATTAATCACATTTATAAGCTCAGGTATGAGCTGCTTCTTACGCGATACTACTCCCTTAAGCATAATTCCATCCTTGCTCTGCGGCAGATTGTATGCTGAAGCGGCTATTGACGCTGCCTCTGCACCACTGTAGATAAGATATGTAGACTCATTAAGTATATCCGTGAGCATAACAAAGAGCATATCAAGCTGTTTTTCCACCTGCATCTTGTCAAGCAGAGGCACCACTCTTGCCTGTACCTTATCGAGCTCTGTCCTCGAAAGAGCAGAAATCTGCGATACTCCAAATGTATAATCCCCTGAATGAAAGATTTTAAAATCCTGATTTAATATTTCCTCTTCTGTCTTGTTAGCAAAGTTACTGCCTGCCTCGAACATTTTCTTGGCAAACTCTTCTACATCTATCTGCGCAATCTCCGCTAGGATAAGTGCTGTAGATTTATCAACCTGGGTACATGTAGGCGAACGGAACACTAGTGTGTCAGAGAGTATTGCAGCGCACATAAGCCCCGCCATCTGAGGAGTAACCTCCACACCCTTTTCCATATACATCTGATAGATGATGGTTCCGGTACATCCAAGCGGCTGGTTTCTGAAATACACAGGTCCTATTGTCTCAAGAGAACCAATTCGATGATGATCGATTATCTCAAGGATCTCTGCCTCATCAATGTTGGCCACTGCCTGTGAGGTCTCATTATGATCCACAAGTATCACCTGTTTTTTCCTTGCATTCATTAAATTTCTGCGTGAAAACATACCAACATAATTTTGGTTTTCGTCAAGTATTGGGAAATCCCTGTGTCGGATTTTTGAAACAGTATCACGCACATCATCCACATAATCATCCAAATCAAAATGAATAAGATTTTCCCTTGTCATAAATGACTTTATCGGCATACTCTGGTTTATCAGACGCGATGTGGTAAACGTGTCATATGGTGTACTTATCACTACCACATCCTTAGCGTTTGCAGCATTTATGACATCCTTAGATATATCGAAGCCGCTTGTCACAATGATACAGCTGCAGTTTGCCTCAATACATATAAGCTGTGACTCCTCACGATCTGATATGATGACCAGATCATCCTCAGCCACATTGCCCTTTATGGTATCAGGTGTACCTGCTCCAACTATAACCTTTCCTTTCACAAAATAGCCATGCTCATTGCCTGCAACTATCTTGCCATCCAGCGTCTCTACAATATTCCTGTACTGGGTCCTCGCCTTTGCCAGGATAGAATTGTCATACACATCCATATATGACTTTGCTATATCACCTGTCACAATAAGCCCTTCAAGCTTGTCCTTCTTATTGACAACCGGAAGAGTGACTACGTTGAGTATCTTCATCATCTCCCATGCCTTTTTCATGGATAGATTACTGCTGACCCCCTCAGTCCTTCTGATATGTATATCCTTTATCTGTGTGCCAACATCCTTTAAAAGGGCAGGCGTATCGGCCTTAAAATAATCCAGCACAAATGCTGTCTCTGCACTGATGCTGCCTGCTCTCATTGGTATGTATTCCATTGTATCGTCTGTATGTGATTTAAGGTTTGCATACGCTATTGCTGCACAGATAGAATCTGTGTCAGGATTTTTATGTCCAACAACTCTTACAATCTTTTTTGCCATTTAGTTTTCCTCTCTGTCTACCTAATAAAATGTCAAAATATGGTGCAACTCCCTAACCGGGAACTGCACCACCCTATTACAATAATATTTATTAAAAAATCGAACCGAAGAACCCGAGTATATACAATGCGATTACAACAAAGCCAAATGTATTGATAATAGCCAGCACAGTAGAGATGACTGCAAAAGTCTTTGTTGTTCCTACCTGCTTCTCAAGCTCTGACACTGTGTCCACCTTGTCTCCCATTACCTTAAAGAGATCCTGAATATTCCTGAAGCACTTAACATTCTCTGTATGTACCTTGTCAGCCAACTCCGCCTTTATCGAAACAAGCTGATCATTAAGCTCTTTAAGCGACTGAAGCATATGGGCATTCGCCTCATTTACCGCTGATGTAACTGCTGCTGTGCCCTCCTCTGTGATACGCCTTGTCTGCTCTAATGTGTCACCAAAATCAAGACTCTGACCTATATTCTGGCTGATACCTGATATCTCAGTGCCAAGTGACTGTCCGAGATTTCCAATCTGTCCGGACACCGAACTGCCAAGATTATCCATATCTGAGCTTACCTGACGGCCTAAGCTGTCCATGCCTGCATTCATAGATTGCTCTATCTCAGCCATCTTTTCATGAACACTTTCTATAAGCACATCTATCTGCTTAGCAACCTGTGCAGTGATTCCATCGGCTTTTTCCTGTCTCTCGTCAAGTATCTGCTGCAGCTCCTCTGCCTTAGCTTCCCTCTCCTCAACTATGACTGAAAGCTCCTCAGCTTTTGATTCTTTTGTATTAAGCATCTCCTGAAGACGTTTTGCCTTTTCACGAAACTCATCAATTTGTGTTAACAAAAAATCATCTTTATCCATTTGTATATTATTCTCTTTTTTCTGCACTCTTTCACTACGATTCACATCGTCTCTTGCTACACGGGATGCCATTACTGTTCTTGAAGGTACTGCCCGCTCCGCTTGTTCTGTAGATATAAATCTTTTTGCACGTCTATCGAATATGCCTGACATTCGTATCCCTCCGATGGTTCCATTAAATACCATTAACGTAAGTATTGTACCATTACATGTTGTATTTGTAAACAAAAAACCACGAAATATAGGGTAATCACAGGATAATAAGCAAAAATCCCACAGGGCATATGCTCTGTGGGATAAAATATATACTGTGACTAATGAATTAGTCCTCTCCGTATAATTTAACGAGTTTCTCAAGGTGTGTATAACGTGCCTTAGCTGTCTCCTCAGACTTAGCAAAGAGTTTCTCTGCTCTCTCTGGGAATGGCTTGATAAGACGAGTATAACGTGCCTCATTGTTAAGGAACTCCTGGTAAGATCCGTCGCCGGCCTTTGATGTAAGAGTGAATGGATTCTTTCCTTCAGCCTTGAGTGCAGGGTTGAATGAGAAGAGATTCCAGTATCCAGCCTTAACAGCCTTCTTCATCTCATCCTGGCAGTGGTTCATACCACCCTTAGCGATACCGTGAAGCTCGCAAGGTGCGTATCCGATGATAAGTGATGGTCCCGGATAAGCCTCAGCCTCTGTAATAGCCTTAACAGCCTGTGCTGGGTTTGCTCCAAGAGCGATCTGTGCAACGTATACATATCCGTAGCTCATAGCGATCTCTGAAAGTGACTTCTTGCTTGTCTCTTTACCAGCTGCTGCGAACTGACATACCTCACCGATGTTAGAAGCCTTAGAAGCCTGTCCACCTGTGTTAGAGTACATCTCTGTATCGAATACCATAACGTTTACATTCTCACCTGATGCAAGTACATGGTCAAGACCGCCGAAACCGATATCATAAGCCCAACCATCACCACCGAAGATCCATACAGACTTCTTAGCGAGGTAATCTTTCTTTGCAAGAACTTCCGATGCAAGAGGACAACCTTCTTTTGCTGCCTTTTCTACTTCCGGAATCAGTGCTGCAACATCTGCTGCATTCTTCTTTGTATCATCCTTAGATGCAAGGAAGTTTGCTACAGCTGTCTTTAATTCAGCAGATGCCTTTTCAGAAGCTGCCATTTCTTCAAGTTTAGCAATAGCCTGATCTCTTAAAGTCTTCTGTCCAAGATACATACCAAAGCCGTGCTCTGCGTTATCCTCGAATAAGGAGTTTGCCCATGCCGGTCCCTTCTTGGAATCTTTGTTTACTGTATATGGTGATGTTGCTGCCGGGTTACCCCAGATAGAAGAACATCCTGTTGCATTTGAAATGTACATATGCTCACCAAAGAGCTGTGTAACAAGTCTTGCATAAGATGTCTCAGCACATCCTGCACAACTTCCGGAGAACTCGAGAAGTGGCTGGTTGAACTGGCTTCCCTTTGGAGTTGTATCAGCAAATCCGCTGTCTTTCTTACCAACGTTAGCTACCAAGTAATCAAATACCGGCTGCTCGTCTGCCTGAGACTCCTGAGGTACCATCTTGATGGCTTCATCAGCAGCTTTCGGACATATGGTAATACACTCGCCACATCCCATACAATCCAGAGGAGATACGCTCATTGCAAATTTATATTCGCCGGCTTTTGGCTTTGTATCAGCAAGTTTGATGTTTGAAGGTGCTGCTTTCACCTCATCCTCAGAAAGGAGGAATGGACGAATTGTAGCGTGAGAACATACAAATGCACAGTTGTTACACTGGATACATGTATCCGGATTCCATACAGGAACCATAACGGCTGTACCACGTTTCTCATATGCGGAAGCACCAGTCTCAAACTGACCATCCGGGTTACCTGCGAATGCAGATACTGGAAGGCTGTCACCATCCATCTTAGAAATTGGCTCAAGAAGGTCATTTACCATCTTAACAACTTCCGGACGTCCGGTCTTCTCTTTTGCAGGAGCATCTGCTTCCGGATTCTTCCAAGATTCAGGTACTTCTACTTTATGAATTGCGTCAACACCACAATCGATTGCTTTGTAGTTCATTTCTACGACAGCATCACCTTTTTTGGAGTAAGATTTCTTAGCTGCTTCTTTCATGAACTTAATCGCATCATCAATTGGCATTACATCAGCAAGTTTGAAGAATGCAGACTGCAAAATTGTGTTAGTACGTTTACCCATACCAATTTCAATTGCTTTATCAATCGCGTTGATTGTGTAAAGCTGAATGTTGTTGTCTGCAATATATTTCTTAGCTTCAGCGTTCAAGTGATGTCCGAGTTCTTCATCAGACCACTGGCAGTTAATCATGAATACACCGCCCGGTTTTACATCCTGAGCCATCTTCATACCCTGTGTTACATAAGCCGGGTTATGACATGCTACGAAGTCAGCCTGATTGATGTAGTAAGGACTCTTAATCGGATTATCACCAAAACGAAGATGGGAAATTGTTACACCACCTGTTTTCTTTGAGTCATACTGGAAGTATGCCTGGATAAATTTATCTGTGTGGTCACCGATAATCTTTGTTGAGTTTTTGTTAGCACCTACAGTACCATCTCCACCAAGTCCCCAGAACTTGCACTCTTTTGTTCCCGGTGCAGAAGTAATTGGAGCCGGTTTCACTTCCGGAAGACTCAAGTTTGTTACGTCATCCACAATACCGATTGTGAAACGAGGTTTTGGATCGTCTTTCTCCAGTTCTTTGTATACAGCGAATACAGATGATGGTGGTGTATCTTTGGAACCAAGACCATAACGTCCGCCGGTAAGAATGATATCATTCAAACCTGCCTCACGAAGAGTAGCTGCAACATCCAGATACAACGGATCACCAAGAGCACCAGGCTCTTTTGTACGGTCAAGTACAGCAATCTTCTTAGCAGTCTTAGGAATTACCTTAAGAATTGCTTCCGGAGACCATGGACGATACAAACGAACTTTTACAAGACCAACTTTCTCGCCCTTTGCTGTCAAGTAATCAATTACTTCTTCTGCTACGTCACAGATGGATCCCATAGCGATGATTACGCGGTCAGCATCCGGTGCACCATAGTAGTTAAACAAACCGTAATCGGTTCCGAGTTTTTCATTTACTTTGTTCATGTACTTCTCTACAACAGCAGGAAGTGCATCATAAGCCTTATTACATGCTTCACGATGCTGGAAGAATACGTCTCCATTCTCGTGAGAACCACGTGCAGTTGGGTGCTCCGGATTCAATGCATGTTTACGGAATGCTTCAACAGCATCCATTGGGCACATTTCTTTCAAATCTTCGTAATCCCATTTCTCAATCTTCTGAATCTCATGGGAAGTACGGAAACCATCAAAGAAGTTAATGAATGGAACTTTTCCTTCCAAAGCTGCCAAATGAGCAACCGGACTCAAGTCCATAACTTCCTGTGGGTTTGTCTCAGCAAGCATAGCGAAACCAGTCTGACGACAAGCATATACATCACTATGATCACCAAAAATATTCAAAGCATGTGTAGACACCGTACGTGCGGATACGTGGAATACGCTTGGCAACATCTCACCAGCGATTTTATACATATTCGGGATCATAAGAAGAAGACCCTGAGAAGCCGTATAAGTGGTGGTGAGAGCACCTGCGGAAAGAGAGCCGTGAACGGCACCTGCGGCGCCGCCTTCTGATTCCATTTCCTGAACTCTTACGTTTTGGCCGAAAATGTTTTTGGCGTTTTGGGATGAAAGAACATCCGTAACCTCCGCCATAACGGACGAAGGGGTGATGGGATAAATAGCGGCTACTTCCGTGAATGCATAGGAAACATGAGCAGCGGCATTATTACCGTCCATCGTTTTCTTTTTTCTTTGTACCATGTGAATAAATTACCTCCTGAGAACCGCAAAGTTCATAATTTACACTTAACAAGTGACGAGGAACATTCAGGCGGCGCAAAAGCGCGCCGATCAAGTGCCGTATATGCACTTAAACAGACACATTGCTATGCAAGGCGCCTGAAATTCTCTCCCTCAATCAAAAATGGGCGCAATTAACCCTTTTGTGATTTGCCAATATTTTAACACAAAGCTTTTTATATTTCAACAAACAATTTAATAATTATTATTTTTTTTAGAATTTGTGCTTTTTTGTAAAAAAATAAGCTCTTGCGGCAGCTTTTTGCCGAAAGAGCTTTTAATTTAAAATTCAATATAACCTTCCTCGGAGCGGTTAAGAGGAAGCGAAATTTTTACGATTGTGTCATTTATTCCGGTGGTGTGCGTTGTGGGCTTTTGACTGTAATTCTTTAAGCTTACCTCAAGATTAACAGCGCCTTTATATTCTTTTTCTGTGTCAAAAGCAAAAACACTGCCGTCCGTTTTAACAACATAGCCGTAATCATCTCTTGTGCCGCCCGAAAGATCAAGCTGTTCGCCGTTTACATAAACAAAAAGCACATCCTCCTGTGCGCCATCATTGGGCATAGTGATTTCAATATGCAGCTTTCTGTTTACGGGAACAATTTCATTGTTATTCGAATTGTTTCCGCCGCCGTTTTCATTGCCGTTTCCGCCGCCTGAATTTGAATCCGATCCGTTGCCCGAATTACCGCCTGAATTTGAATCTGACGAATTTGAGGAACCGCCGCCGGATGACGAATTGCCGTTTTCTTTCGTAGGAGCGATAATTTCGCCGTTTACGATTCCCGGCTTTGTGGAATCGCCCTGCGAATCGCCCGCTGTTGTTGAAACGGGCTTTTCCGTGTATTTTTCCTTGCCGCCCGAGCTTACGCCCACGATTATTCCCACAACAATCGCAACAACCGCCACGGCGGCAGCAATGCCGATTATAAGCTTTTTATCGGGCTTTTTCTTTCCCGTGTTTTTCTTTTCTTCCGAATTGCTATCGGGAAGATTGTTTTTTTCATCTGCCATAAATTTCACTCCATTATATATTAAACAAATATATTATTTGCACAAATCAAACGAATGCGTTAAACGAAGCGTCGCTCGACATGCGCCAGTCGCCGCGAGGAGAAAGCGAAACCGAGCCGACCTTCGGCGAATCCGGAATACAGCTGCGCTTAAATTGGCTTATAAAGAACCTGCGCATAAACACGCTTGCCCATTTTTCAATCACCGCGGGCGAATATTTATCCTCAAACGCCTTTTGTGCCAGCATTATCAGCTTTTCCTTTGAAAAGCCAAAGCGCACAAAATTATAAAGGAAGAAATCGTGAAGCTCGTAAGGGCCGATATTTTCCTCTGTTTTTTGGGCGATATTTCCGTTTTCATCGGGCGGAAGCAATTCGGGAGAAACAGGCGTGTCCAATATATCATAAAGCACCGCCGCAGTTTCCTTATCGCTTACCGAAGCAACATATTCCACAAGATAGCGCACAAGCGTTTTCGGCACGGAGGCATTAACACCGTACATGCTCATATGATCGCCGTTATAAGTGCACCAGCCCATTGCAAGCTCGCTCAAATCGCCCGTGCCCACAAGCAACATGTTATGCTTATTTGCCATATCAAAAAGGATTTGCGTGCGTTCTCTTGCCTGGGTGTTTTCATATGTTATATCGTGAATTTCAGAGTTGTGCTCAATATCGCGCATATGCTGTTCGCACGCCGCTTTTATATCTATTTCTTTGATTTGCACGCCGAGTCTGCGCATAAGCTCAAGGGCGTTATTATATGTTCTGCCCGTTGTGCCGAAGCCCGGCATTGTGATTCCGATTATATCGGCAGCGCTTTTACCGAGCCTTTTCATCGCCTCGGCGGCAACAAGCAGGGCAAGCGTTGAATCAAGCCCGCCCGAAATGCCGACTATTGCACCGGCAGAGCCGACATGTGAAATTCTTTTTGCCAGCCCGCAGGACTGAATGGCAAAAATCTCGCGGCATCTTTCGCGGCGCATTTCATCATCCGCAGGCACAAACGGATGAGGGTCAACAAAGCGGTGCTTCAAATCGTTTTCATTATTTTGCACGGGCGCGCTTACGATTTGCACAGTGCCGATTTTGTTTGAAAACGACATATTGTTTCTGCGCAGCGCGGAAAGCTTTTCAATATCCAAATCGGCATAAACGATTTGATTTTCAAAATCAAATCTGTTTCCCTCGGCGGCAATCGAGCCGTTTTCCGCAATCAGCGTTGCGCCGCTGAAAACAAGATCCGTGGTGCTTTCGCACGGACCCGCTCCGGCATAAACATAGCCGCACACACAGCGCGCCGATTGATTTTCAACAAGGCTTTTTCTGTATTGCGCCTTGGAAACATATTCATCGCTTGCCGAAAGATTTGCAATTATATTTGCGCCGCTTTGCACAAGCTGCGAGCTCGGCGGAGCCGGCACCCACAAATCCTCGCAAAGCTCAACGCCGAGCATTGCCCCGCCGCCGAGATCAAAAATTTGATCGCCGATTTTAACATCAAAGCCGCAGATGCTTATATCCTGCACGGTTTCAAAATCAAAGCCTGAGGCAAACCAGCGTTTTTCATAAAACTCGTTATAATTTGCAATGTGCTTTTTTGGCACGGCACCGATTATTTTGCCGCCGCGCACAAGCACAGCGCAGTTATAAAGGCTGCCGAAAAACGGCACCGGCATACCGAGCAAAACTGCGATGTTTTTGCCCTTTGTGGTTGCCGTTATTTGAGCAAGTGCGTCGTTTGCGGCATTTTGCAGCGCAAAGGTAAAAAACAGATCCGCGCAGGTGTAGCCCGTGACGGAAAGTTCGGGAGTAACAAGAAGCCTTGCGCCCTCTTTTTCCGCCGCCTCGATTGCATTTATTATTGAATTTTTATTATACTGCGGGTCGGCAACCTTTAAATTGAGCGAGGCCGACGCCGCCCTGAAAAATCCGTAATTCATATTTCACCTAAATCAAAGTAATTTTAAACTTAAACGAAGCCTCTTCGCCGGGCTCAAGCACTGTCATGCCGCGTTTTTTCTCAAACTCGTCTGATTCATCCGTGCAGGTTGAAATGCCCGTCCATGGCTCGAGGGCAACGAAATTGCCGCCGTTTGCAGAGGACCATATCAAAAGATTTTCAAAATCCTGATAATCGAGTCGCACTCCCCTGCCGCCCGCGGAAAGAGTGGCGGATTTTGCTTTAATTCCGTCAAACACCATAGCGTCGTCCGTAAAAAGAGAGTGATCCATTTTAATTTCATCGCTGTTTGAAACAACATCATATCGCTTTGAAATATCTATAATACCGCTGTGAATATCGGGACGCAGGCAAGGGTGATTAAGCACCTTGTCAAACTTAACCGAATAATCCTCAAACCTTTCGACGCTCTCAAGCGGGCAATTAAACGCCGGATGACCGCCGATTGCAAACGGAAGCTTATCCGCGCCGGTGTTTTTAACCGTATATTCCGTGGTAACGCTGTTTTTCAGCACGGTATATTTTATTTGAAGCGAATAATCAAAAGGAAATTCCTTTTTCGTTTCGGGGCTTGAATTTTGAACAAACGAAACGAAATTCGGCCCCTGCTCTTTAATCTCAAAGGGGTTTATTCTTGCAACGCCGTGCCTTTTCATATTACACGGCTTGCCGAAAGCGTTTGCTTTACCGTTCTTCAGCACGCCGACGATCGGGAAGCACACGGGT
>OLZD01000645.1_pt1 | contig 11130 bp, 6 predicted proteins | sample 1673451 | NCBI WGS metagenome assembly OLZD01 (sample SAMEA103958112, study PRJEB25191) | human gut metagenome | biome: human-associated habitat [ENVO:00009003]; feature: intestine environment [ENVO:2100002]; material: feces | place: Germany | collected 2013/2015 | reverse complement strand
TTCCCGATTTGGAGATATTGATAACACCGAATTTCTTGTCTTTCAGATATTCAGTAAGTTCGTACAGATAGTCTTCGCTGATGTTGTGTCCTGCGTAGATCATAACAGGAGCAGTTTTCTTTTCCTGCAGCCAAGTGAAGCTGTTGGACAGCGCTTCGATTACAGCACGTGCGCCCAGATAGCTACCACCGATACCTGCAATGATCACTACTTCACAGTTGTCTCTCAAGACCTTTGCGGTAGCGTTCAAGTCAGCCAAGTGTTCTTTGCTGATAGAAGAAGGCAAGTGCAGCCAGCCTAAAAAGTCGTTCCCTTTTCCAGTTCCTTTTTCCAGCATTTCCTGTGCGGCTTTTACCTCTGCTTCGTAGGCAGAAACCTTGTCTTTGGAGATAAATCCAAAAGTCTTTTCAATGTTCAAGCTAATCATATCTTTCTTGTTTAAAGGTTATCTAAAAGAATCAGTTAGTAATTTAATCTCGATCATAGGCGAGATACGTTCGTATAGAATGTTGTACACAGCGTCCAGTATCGGCATATTGACATGATGATGCTTGTTGATTTCCTTGATACACTTCGTACCGTAGTAACCTTCCGCGATCATTTCCATTTCAATCTGCGCACTTTTTACAGAATACCCTTTGCCTATCATCGAACCGAAGGTGCGGTTGCGGCTGAAGTTGGAGTATCCCGTCACTAATAAATCTCCTAAATAAACAGAATCATCCACATTTCTGTTCAGCGGGTGTACCGTATTCAGGAAACGGTTCATTTCCTGGATTGCATTTGAAATCAGTACAGCCTGGAAGTTGTCACCGTATTTCAGTCCGCTGCAGATACCGGCAGCGATGGCATATACGTTTTTGAGTACCGAACTGTATTCGATACCGGCTACATCGTCACTGACAGAGGTCTTGATGAAGCTGCTTCCCAGTCGGCGGGCGAAGATGCGCGCTTTGTCTTTGTCCGGGCAGGCGATGGTTAGATAAGAGAGGCGTTCCAGAGCTACTTCTTCTGCGTGGCAGGGACCTGCCAGTACAGCGATATTTTCGGGAGGAACACCGTATTCCTTGGTAAAGTATTCTGATACGATAACGTTGTCGTCGGGTACGATTCCTTTGATAGCGGTAATGATAAATTTATCTTTAATCTTGGTTTTCAGCTTTTTCAAGTGTGCCTTCAGATAAGGAGAGGGAGTGACGAAGATTAGTGTATCCGATTCTTTCACAATATCGTTGATATTGGAACTGAAAGAGATACGTTTGGTGTCGAATTTCACTCCTGTTAGATAGGCCGGATTATGCCCTAATCTCTTGAAATCTGCGATGCGGTCATCGCGTCGCATATACCAATTGATAGAGTCTTCTTGAGCCAGACACATCTTTGCGATGGCTGTAGCCCAACTTCCTCCGCCCATTATCGCTATCTTGCCGGGTAATTTCATTTCTAATTGAAAGTTGAAAGTTGAAAGTTGAAAGTTAAGACTTGAAAATGTTATTCAGATAACAACTTTCAACTCTTAACTTTCAACTCTCAACTTATTTAAGTTTGTTAATCCACTCAGTTACGTCGTTTACCGACGGATTGGTAAGCTCTAATTTATATTTTTTGTTGATACCACAGATGTCCTGGTGCAACTTCTGCGGATTGACATCTTTCATGTCAGCTACAGTGTTGTAACCGGCTTTCTGGATCACCGGAACCCAGTCTTCTGCGATTCCCAATTCCATATATTTAGCGGCAGCGTCTTTTTTCACTACTTTTTCCGGGCGCATTTGCGGGAAGAATAATACTTCCTGAATAGTGGTCTGTCCGGTCATTAACATTACCAAGCGGTCGATACCGATACCGATACCCGATGTAGGAGGCATACCATATTGTAAAGCGCGCAAGAAGTCCTGATCGATAATCATCGCTTCGTCGTCTCCCTTGTCGGCCAAACGCATCTGCTCTTTGAAACGTTCTTCCTGATCCAGCGGGTCATTCAATTCCGAGTAAGCATTAGCCAGCTCTTTACCGTTCACCATTAATTCGAAACGTTCGGTCAGTCCCGGTTTAGAACGATGCATCTTGGTCAGCGGAGACATTTCAACCGGATAATCGGTGATGAAAGTCGGCTGGATATACGTACCTTCGCAGAATTCTCCGAAGATTTCATCAATCAGCTTGCCTTTACCCATTGTCTCGTCGATTTCCTCCATTTTCAGTTCCTTGCAAACTTGGCGGATTTCTTCTTCGCTCTTGCCGTTCAGGTCGTATCCTGTCTTTTCTTTGATAGCATCCAGGATAGGCAGGCGGCGGTAAGGAGCTTTGAAACTGATCGTTTTTCCGTCGACAACGCTTTCCGTACAGCCGTTTACAGCGATACAGATACGTTCCAGCAGTTTTTCGGTGAAATTCATCATCCAGTTGTAATCCTTGTACTGAACATAAAGTTCCATACAGGTAAATTCCGGATTGTGAGTTTTATCCATGCCCTCGTTACGGAAGTTCTTACCTATTTCATATACACCTTCAAAACCACCTACGATCAGTCGCTTCAGATAAAGCTCCGTTGCGATGCGTAGGTAAAGGTCTATATCCAGTGAGTTATGGTGAGTGATGAACGGGCGTGCACTGGCTCCACCGGCAATAGATTGCAGGATAGGAGTTTCCACTTCCGTGTAACCAGCCTCATCCAAAACGTTGCGCAAAGTTTTCACTACAGTGGCGCGTTTCAGGAATGTTTCTTTGATACCGTCGTTTACTACCAGGTCCACATAGCGTTGGCGATAACGGAGTTCGGGATCTTCAAAAGAGTCGTAAGCTACTCCGTCTTTGTATTTAACGATTGGTAACGGTTTGATAGACTTTGCAAGTACAGTCAGTTTCTTTGCATGGATACTGATTTCACCCATTTGTGTGCGGAACACGAAACCTTCGATACCGATAAAGTCACCTAAGTCGAGCAGGCGTTTAAATACAGCGTTGTACAGTTCTTTGTCTTCTCCCGGACAGATATCATCGCGGGTGATATATACCTGGATGCGACCTTTAGAGTCCTGCAATTCAACGAAAGAGGCTTTACCCATCACGCGGCGGCTCATGATACGGCCGGCTACGGAAACCTGGCGTGGCTCTTCGTCGTCTTTAAATTCAGCTTTAATATCTGTAGAGAAAGCATTGGTTACATACTCTGCTGCAGGGTATGGATCAATACCCATTGCACGAAGCTCATTCAGACTGTTACGTCGAATAATTTCCTGTTCACTTAGTTCTAATATATTCATTTCGTTACGTATTAACTCAATTTTGTGGGCAAAAATACGAAACTTTTCTCATATATCCTGTAATCCGTCTCTTTTTTGTATCTTTGCACCCTCAAACTAATAGGTATGACAGGACAAAAGACACCCACTGCGTTGGGTACGGAAAAGATTGGAAAGCTTTTAATGCAGTATGCCATTCCGGCAATTATCGCCATGACGGCGTCTTCTCTTTATAATATGGTAGATAGTATTTTCATCGGTCATGGAGTAGGGGCGATGGCTATCTCCGGGTTAGCATTAACCTTTCCGTTAATGAATCTTGCTGCGGCTTTTGGCTCTCTGGTAGGGGTAGGTGCGGCTACATTGATTTCTGTGAAGTTGGGCCAGAAAGATTATGATACCGCACAGCGGGTTTTGGGAAATGTGTTTGTATTAAACCTTATTATAGGTATCTCTTTTACGCTGGTCGTTCTGCCTTTTCTTGATCCGATACTTTATTTTTTCGGCGGAAGTGATGAGACTGTCAAATATGCCCGCGAATTTATGCAGGTTATTCTGCTGGGAAATGTGGTAACTCATTTATATTTGGGGCTGAATGCAGTGCTTCGTGCCTCGGGACATCCGCAGAAAGCGATGGTGGCAACCATCACGACCGTGTTAATCAATGTATTACTTGCACCTTTGTTTATTTTTGTATTCGACTGGGGAATCCGTGGGGCGGCTACGGCTACGGTTTGTGCACAGTTGATCGCATTGGTCTGGCAGCTTCATTTGTTCTGTCGCAAAGATGAACTGATACGGTTGAAAAAGGGTATTTTCCGTTTGAAACGGAAAATCGTGCTGGATTCATTGGCTATTGGTATGTCTCCCTTCTTGATGAATATGGCGTCTTGCTTTATTGTGATTCTGATTAATCAGGGATTAAAAGAGCATGGAGGTGATTTGGCGATCGGTGCATTCGGTATTGTTAATCGTATTGTTTTTGTCTTTATTATGATTGTATTGGGACTGAACCAGGGGATGCAGCCCATTGCGGGATATAATTTTGGTGCGAAGCTCTATCCTCGTGTGACGGAAGTACTGAAAGTAACCATTTATTGTGCAACTGTAGTGACAACGATTGGTTTCTTGATAGGTATGTTTATTCCGGAAATCGTATCTTCCATTTTTACTTCGGACGCAGAATTAATCAGTATCGCTTCTAAAGGATTTCGTGTAGTGGTGTTCTTCTATCCGATTGTAGGTTTTCAGATGGTAGCTTCCAATTTCTTCCAGAGTATCGGAATGGCAAGTAAAGCCATTTTCTTGTCGCTGACCCGACAGATGTTATTCTTGGTGCCCTGTTTATTGATCCTGCCTCATTATTATGGACAAATGGGTGTTTGGGCCAGTATGCCTGTGGCAGATTTGGCGGCTAGTCTTATATCCGGAGGTATGTTGTGGTGGCAGTTCCGGCAGTTTAAGAAAGTTACTGTTTGATAAGTTTGTTCCGGTATTCTTTAGGAGATATACCGACATACTGCTTGAAATATTTCCCGAAGAATGATTGTGTGGGGAAGTTGAGTTTTGTTGCTATTTCCTTAATACTTAAATCAGTATTATCGAGCAGATATTTAGCTTCTGTAATGACATTCTGTATAATCCACTGCAAAGCACTACTCCCTGATTTCTCCTTGATGACAGAAGAAAAATATCGGGCGGACAGACATTGCTTGTTTGCATAGAAAGTAACATCCCGTTCCTGATGATAATATCGATAGAGGGTAATCATGAAATTTTGGAAAATCTTATCCTTTTTATCCTGTGGTAGTGGTGTTTGCGGTTCGTTGTTGAAATAGATGTTTAATAACTCATAGCATATCACTTGTCCCCAGGATTTGATTAATTCAGAAATTAAATGTTGTTTCTGTCGGGAACTGTTACAGATATTCTCCCTGTTAATTCGTTTTTCTACAGATTTGAGCAAGTTCTCTACAAATGTATATTGCTCTTCGGAAAGCGACAGACAGGGATTTTCCCGCAAATAAAGCAAGTTTTCCGAGTTGGCTACTTTGTTTACTATCGGTATGATATAATCCAGATCGACCTCTATCATGATTCCTTCCAGGTCTGCGCTTCTTTGGCGTATCTGTAGAAGGTTGGCTGCAGTATATATGAAAAGATTCCTTTTGTTAATCTGATATGGTCTACCTCCCAGCAGGATTTCCGCCTGTCCTTTCTGGCAGAGGAAAAGTCCGCATTGGTTGAATTCGGAAATAATGCATCCTTCTTTCATGGAAGTATCTTCCGGAGATATTATAACATACTTGAATGGCATCAGTGGTTCCATATTCCTTTTCGTTGAAATGAATTTCCTTACAAAGTAACAAACAAATAAATATAAATAGCAAACTATTTCGGCTTTTTATCTTAGCTAACGTACAAATAGAACAATGTTTCGTCTAAATCAACCTTTCTCCTCATGTTTGCTTGGGATACTTTTGTGACAACTAACTAATAAGTGAAAATATGAGACGATTAGACTTCTTATTAACAGGATTTTTAGCAGTTCTGTTGACTTCGTGTGGGCAACGTGTACAAAACACAGACAGTAAGCCGGCAGTGAAGATTGATACCGTACTTTCTGCCGACAGACAAATAGCTTTGCAGTTTCCGGGACGGGTGAAAGCGGCACAGGACATAAGTCTGTCTTTCCGGGTGAGTGGTACTATTCAGTATATGCATGTAAATGATGGTGCTTATGTGCGTAAAGGGCAACTATTGGCAGAATTGGATCCGACGGACTATCAGATTCAGCTGGATGCGGCAGAAGCAGAATATCAAAGTGTGAAAGCGGAGGCGGAACGGGTGATGGCACTTTATAAGGAAAATGTGACAACACCGGATGCTAACGATAAGGCCGTGTACGGATTGAGACAGATTACCGCCAAATATAACCATGCTAAAGACCAGTTGGCATACACCCGTTTGTATGCTCCTTTTAGCGGATATGTGCAGAAACGTCTTTTTGATTCCCATGAGACGGTAGCTGCCGGTATGCCCGTCGTTTCCATCATCAGTGAGGGAAGCCCGGAGGTAGAAATTAATCTTCCGGCAGTGGAATATATTCGTCGACAGCAGTTTACCCGCTACTATTGTACATTTGATATTTATCCTCATCAAAGATATGCTTTGGAACTGATTAGTGTCACGCCTAAGGCAAATGCCAATCAGTTGTACACCATGCGGCTTCAACTGAAAAAAGAAGATAAACAGGCAGTGCCATCGCCCGGTATGAATACAATGGTAACTATCGAATGTAGTGAAGGAGATGTGCGTAACCTGTCGGTTCCCGGTGGAGCGATTCTTCGTGAGAACGGGCGTACGAGTATCTTTCTTTATGATGCTTCCAGTCACGCTATTCGCCGTTGTGATGTGACAGTAACCCGTCTGCTTAGTGACGGCAGATGTCTGATTACTTCAGGAGAAGTGAATCCCGGTGACTTGGTTGTCGCTTCGGGGGTACATCATGTAAAAGAGGGAGAACAGGTGGAGCCGCTTCTTCCGGCTACTGAAACCAATGTGGGAGGACTGCTATGATTGATATTAGTAAATGGGCATTTGAGAACAAGAAGTTAATCTACTTCCTGATTGCCGTACTGATTGTAGGAGGAGCTTATTCCAGTTATGAAATGAGTAAACTGGAGGATCCCGAAATAACGGTAAAGCTCGCTATGGTAGTCACTACCTATCCCGGTGCGTCTGCACATCAGGTAGAGTTGGAAGTGACGGATGTGCTGGAGAAAAATATCCGCTCCATGGGGAATATAGATAATGTGGAAAGTTATTCCTACAATGATCTCTCTTTGATTCAGGTAGAACTGAAAACGACTGTCAAAGAGACGGATGTAGAGCAATGCTGGGACCTGCTGCGTCGTAAAGTGGCGAACGCACAGGCAGAACTTCCCGAAGGTGCCAGCCCTTCTATTGTAAAAGATGATTTCGGCAATGTCTACGGAATGTTTTTCGCTTTGACGGGTGACGGACTTTCCGACAGGGAACTGTCTGATTATTCAGAACTGGTGAAACGTGAAGTCAGTGAATTGGATGGGGTGGAGCGCGTTGACTTATACGGTAAACGTCCCGAATGTATTAACATCTCTCTCCTGCAAGACCGGATGGCCAACTTGGGTGTGAAACCCGCCGAAGTGCTAGCCACATTGAACGGACAGAACCAAACTACTTATACTGGTTATTATGATAATGGCGATAATCGTATCCGGGTGACAGTCAGTGATAAGTTTAAGACGGTGGAGGACATCGGTCGTATGCTGATTCAGGGACATGATGCCGATCAGTTGCGGTTGAGTGACATTGCCCGTATTGAGAAAGATTATGAAGACCCTACCCGCAACGAATTGTTTTATGACCGCCAGCGTGCGATAGGAATCATGGTGGCTGCTTCTCCGGATGCCGACATTATTAAAGTGGGGCATCGAGTGGAAAAGAAACTGGAGCAACTAAAGGCTGAACGCCTTCCGGTAGGAGTAGAGTGTCATAAGGTTTTCTATCAGCCGGAACGCGTAGGCACTTCGTTGGGGACGTTCATTCTTAATCTGATAGAATCTGTGATTATCGTAGTCGTTATCCTGATGATCGCTATGGGGTTCAAGAGTGGGGTGATTATCGGTATCAGCCTGGTAGTGACGGTATTCGGTTCCTTCCTGTTCCTTTATTTTATGGATGGTACGATGCAGCGTGTTTCATTGGCCTCGTTCGTGCTTGCGATGGGGATGCTGGTGGATAACGCAATTGTTATCATCGATGGTATTTTGGTAGATTTGAAAGCCGGAAAGAGCCGGATGGAAGCAATGACTGCTATCGGACGGCAGACAGCGATGCCTCTGCTGGGAGCTACTCTGATTGCCATCATTGCTTTTCTTCCTATCTTTATGTCGCCTGATACGGCAGGCGTCTATACGCGCGATTTGTTTATCGTACTCGCTGTTTCCCTGTTGCTTAGCTGGGTGCTGGCCTTGGTGCACGTTCCGTTGATGGCCGACCGGATTTTGCATCCGGAGATCTCTGCGACAACTGCTGCCGGAAAGCGTGTGTATGAAGGAAAGATTTATGCCGTGCTTCGTTCATTGTTGACATTCAGTCTGGCGCATCGTTGGAGCTTTGTGTTTACAATGATCGCTTTGGTATTACTTTCAGCTTTCAGTTACCGTTTCATGAAGCAGGGCTTTTTCCCGGATATGGTCTACGACCAGCTTTATATGGAATATAAATTGCCGGAAGGAACTAACTCCACTCGCGTGGCGCGTGACTTGGAGGAAATCGAAGCTTACCTGAAAAAACGTCCGGAAGTCACACACGTCACTGCTTCTATTGGTGGTACTCCTGCCCGTTATAACTTGGTGCGTAACGTAGCCAATCCCTCCTTATCTTACGGTGAACTGATTATTGACTTCACCTCTCCGGATGATTTGGTGGATAACATGGCGGAAATTCAACAATATCTTTCGCAACATTATCCGGATGCTTACGTAAAGATGAACCGCTACAACCTGATGTTCAAAAAATACCCTATTGAAGCGCAGTTTACCGGTCCTGACCCTGCTGTTTTGCATCAGTTGGCGGATAGTGCCCGCAAGATTATGGAGAATTGTCCGGATGTTTACCTGATTACCACGGACTGGGAACCGCAAATCCCGGTGCTGACTATTGAGTATGACCAGCCTACGGCACGTGCTATCGGATTGAGCCGGAACGATGTAAGCCTTTCTTTATTGACAGCTACCAGCGGCATCCCTATCGGGTCTTTCTATGAAGGTATTCACAAAGATAATATCTACTTGCGTTGCCTGGACGAACACGGAAATCCGATTGAGAACCTGGACAATACGCAGGTATTCTCGTCTCTTCCTTCTCTGAACGGTTTGCTGACACAGGAAATGATGATGAAGCTGAAGACAGGAACACTATCGAAAGAAGAACTGGTGGAAACGTTGATGGGAACAACTCCGTTAAAACAAATCAGTAAGCGGATTGATGTGAAGTGGGAAGATCCGGTGGTTCCCCGTTATAACGGGCAGCGTAGCCAACGGGTGCAATGTTCTCCTGTTCCGGGGGTAGAAACGGAGAAGGCGCGGCAATCCATTGCCGCGCAGATTGAACAGATTCCGCTGCCTGACGGATATCGGCTTCAATGGCAAGGCGAGAGGAACGCCAGCACAAAGTCTATGCAATATCTGTTCAAGAATTTCCCGTTTGCTATCATTCTGATGATATCCATTCTAATCATGCTGTTCAAAGATTACCGGAAACCAGTTATCATCTTCTGTACTATTCCGCTGGTATTTGTCGGTGTTGTTGCTGTAATGCTGCTTACCGGGAAGACATTCAACTTTGTGGCTATCGTCGGTACATTGGGGTTGATCGGTATGATTATTAAGAACGGTATTGTCTTGATGGATGAGATCACTTTGCAAATTAATCAGGGAGTAGAACCTGTGACGGCATTGATAGACAGTTCGCAAAGTCGTCTCCGTCCCGTGATGATGGCTTCGCTGACTACGATTTTGGGAATGATTCCATTGTTGCCGGATGCCATGTTCGGTTCGTTGGCGGCTTCTATCATGGGTGGGTTGCTGTTCGGCACGTTGATAACGTTGCTTTTTATCCCGATTTTGTATGCATTATTCTTTCATATAAAAAAGACAGACAAATGAAAAAAGAAATTCTTGTAGTCATTAGTGTAGCGGGTGTATTGTTCGGCCTGTCGGTTTCTCTTGCCGCGCAAGAAAAACTAAGTCTGGCGCAATGCCGTGAAATGGCACTGAAATATAATAAGGATATGGCTGCCGCTAATAAGCAGACGGAAGCAGCCCGATTGATGTCTCTTAGTTATAAAGCCAATTTCTTCCCTAATTTTACAGCCAACGGAACGGGTATTTATAGCACAGCGGATGGAAGTCTCGGAGTTCCGGGAGGAAACCTTCCGGTTTTCTTGCCCAATCCTGCTACCGGAGAACTGGTATCGAGCGGTTTCGCTTATTTTCCCGGACTGAATCTGGACTATAAGGTCGGAACTGTTTACTCGGGCGGTATACAAGTGGAGCAACCTCTTTATATGGGAGGAAAAATCCGTGCCGCCTATAAAATGTCACTACTGGGAAAAGAAATGGCACACTTGAACGAAGCCTTAACTACTTCGGAAGTTATTCTGAATACAGATAAAGCATACGTGCAGTTAGTGAAAGCCAAGGAAATGAGAAAAGTAGCGGAAAAATATCACGCCTTACTGACGGAACTTTCCAAAAATGTAAAGAGTGCTCATCGACATGGCATGAAACCGCAAAATGATGTACTGAAAGTGCAAGTGAAGCTCAACGAGAGTGAACTTTCTTTGCGAAAGGCTGATAACGCCCTCCGTCTTGCAAGTATGAATCTTTGTCATTACATCGGCCGCCCTTTGACAGCACAGATTGATATATCAGATGATTTTCCGGAAGTGGAGCAGGAGTGGAAAGTGCAGGTCTCTGACATAACTGCCCGTCCCGAATATGGGATCTTGAACAAACAAATAGCCATTGCCGAGCAGGAGGTAAAGCTGAATCGTAGTGAACTGTTACCGCGTATCGGCGTCAGAGGTAGTTATGATTACCTTCACGGATTAGAAGTTAATGATGAAACTTTGATGAAAAAGGGGGCTTTCTCCGTATTCCTGAATGTCTCTGTCCCTCTGTTTCATTTTGGCGAACGTACCAATAAAGTAAAGTCTGCCAAAGTGAAGTTGGAACAAGCCCGTCTTGAGCAGGAAAATGTCAATGAAAAGATGTTGCTGGAGTTGATGCAAGCTGCCAATAATCTGGATGAGGCCCGGTTGGAAACGGAGCTTTCC
>OLZD01000644.1_pt1 | contig 11146 bp, 10 predicted proteins | sample 1673451 | NCBI WGS metagenome assembly OLZD01 (sample SAMEA103958112, study PRJEB25191) | human gut metagenome | biome: human-associated habitat [ENVO:00009003]; feature: intestine environment [ENVO:2100002]; material: feces | place: Germany | collected 2013/2015 | reverse complement strand
GACCGTCCGACCTGCAACAGCGTGACGGACGGGGTGTTAGAGCCGGGAACGAGATTGCCAAGCATTTTGCCGAGAACAACGTGGATGTCATCATCTACGCGGTGGAAAAGTCGCTGGACAGCTACAAGTTCAATCTGCTGCACTGCAAGCAGACGTTCATATCGCAGCTCAAAAGCGGAGCGATGGGCGCACGTACCATCGACGAGGGAGCAATGGACGAAAAATCGGGTATGAACTTCTCGGAGTATATGGCGTTGCTCTCCGGCAATACCGACCTTTTGGATAAGGCGAAATTAGAGAAGCGTATCGCCTCGCTCGAAGGGGAACGCAAATCGTTCAACAAGGGCAAGCGCGATTCGGAGTTCAAGCTGGAATCCAAGACGGGAGAACTGCGCAACAACACGGCTTTCATCGAAGCCATGACGGAAGACTGGAACCGTTTTCTTTCCGTTGTGCAGACTGATAAGGAAAGCAGCCGCCTTAATCTTGTTAAGGTGGACGGCGTGGATTCAACGGATGAGAAGGTCATCGGTAAGCGTTTGCAGGAAATCGCCAAGAACGCCACGACTGGTGGACTGTACAAGGCTGTCGGGGAACTTTACGGCTTTCCGATAAAGGTGGTCAGCGAGAGGACACTCAAAGAAGGTCTGGAGTTCACCGACAACCGCTTCGTGGTGGAGGGGAACTACAAGTACACCTACAACAACGGGCATCTGGCGATGGCAGACCCGATTGCTGCCGCACGAAACTTTCTGAACGCATTGGAGAGGATTCCGACCATCATCGACCAGTACAAGTCTAAGAACGAAGTGCTGGAAAAGGAGATTCCGCAGTTGCAGGAGATAGCGGGCAAGGTGTGGAAGAAGGAGGACGAGCTGAAACAGCTTAAGTCCGAACTCGCCGCACTGGACCGCAAGATACAGCTTGAGCTGGCTCCTCCGGAGCAGGAAAACACGGAAGAGAACCGGCAAGGCAACGAGAAAAAACAGACGGAACAACAGCCGGAAAGCCCGCACGTGGACTTTGTACGCAGTCATTTAATTATAGGGAGACCCGGTTTATCGGAATCCAAAGGTGTAAAACTTTAATATCGAAGTCTTGACAGAAAAAGCCAGTGGTTGAATTTTTCACCACTGGCTTTAATTCTAATAATTTTTCAATCTAATATGACCGAATCTATAACGTTAAATCATAGATTATGTGTCTATTTGTGAAGAAAAAGACGTAACTTTGTATCAAAATCAAATAAGCATAACAATGGAGCCATCTATATACAGTTTTTCACTTTATACCGCACTGCCGTTGATGTTATTCTTCGGCTTTTATTTTTTGTTTGCAAAGACTCCTGAAAAGAAAATTTTCAAGAATTATCTCCGCTCCCGACAGATTATGGGTATAGCTATGCTGCTGCTTTCGGCAAATTATTCGGTACATTTCTTCTTTGGTATCCGATTCAAAAATGCGGATTCTGCCATATTGATGAACATGTCCACATACTTCCTGTGCTATTCTCTGTTCAGTTCGGCATTGATAATGTTGCTTGATCGTTTTTACATTACCAAACGGCGTGTGTGGACACATATCATTTCATGGATTATATTTTCAACTCTTTCCGGAGTTGTGTTGTTCCTGTTGCCAAGCGGAATCATGCAAAAAATCTCTTTATTTGCTTTAGCTGTCTGGTTAATCGTTTTTGGAGTCGTTTTAGCTCGCAGAGTCATAATTGCATATCGTAGAGCCATTCGGATTTTCAATGAAACTCAGGCGGATGATATAGGCACATATATCGAATGGCTTTCCATATTCACTTATTGGGCTGTTATCTTCGGTGTCGGATGCGGATTGCTGACATTCCTGCCTGACAAATATGTATATATCTGGGTGTTTTCATCAATCCTATTCTACAGTTATCTTTTTCACTGTTATCAGAACTACCTGCTGTTCTATGAACAGGTGGAAAATGCGTTTGAGCAGGATATACAATCTGAAGAAGAACTTCTGACAAATTCGGGAACTGAACCCGAAATGGTTTCAGAAGAGGAAGTTCCAGTGTCCTATACAGAAATTATAGAGAAAGTGGCCAACTGGATAAAGACAGACGGTTATGTCCAGCAGGGACTTACCATAAAAGAACTGTCCGAAATACTTCATACGAACCGTACCTATCTTTCCGCTTATATCAAGACTACGTATAAAATGACATTCCGCGAATGGATAACCGGTCTCCGGTTGGAGTATGCGAAAAACATACTGAAGGAGCATCCGGAAATCAATATACAGAAGCTGGCTGAGTCTTCCGGTTTTCTTTCCCGCAGTAACTTTATCAAATCATTTACAGAGAAGGAAGGATGTACGCCTGGCAAGTGGAAAAAAGCAAATCTGGAATAATTTGTGTGGTAAAAAGCCGATGAAAAAGGTCTCAGAAGCTCATTTTCAAAAAGTGCTCAAGCGACAAAAAAGTGCTAATTCGACAAAAAAAGTGCTCAAACGACAATTTGAAAAGTGCTCAAACGACAATTTTTATAAAACGCTATATTTCAACAGAAAAAGTTTTTGTAATATTTTGGGCGCTGAATGGCATTTATTACCTTTGGAGAAGACAAAGATAATAAATTCAAGTTTATATGAGCAGAAAAATCACTTTTCTTACCCTGTTTCTGTGGCTGATGACGGTAACTTTTCCTGTCATTGCGCAGCAGAAAGCAGACACGACCTACACCTTCCGGTTCGTTCCGCAGAAGGACATGTTCTACGTGCCTTGGAATGGCAATGACACGGAACTTGCCCGTCTGTTGGAATGTATCGAAAACAACAAAACCACAATTCTTGACGGCAAGCTGCCGCTATTGGTTGACGGCTACTGTAATTCACTGGGCAGTGAAGCCGAGAACCTTGCCACGGCGAAGATCCGTGCCAACCGTGTGAAATCCGAACTGATTATCCGTGCGGAAATAAAAGAGGAGAATTTCATTACCCGCAACCATGCGACTGAGGGTGATTTTGTCACCGTGCGCCTGACGGTACCGGTAAAGGGAACTGCCGCGACGGATGCGGAAGCACGACGCAAGGCGGAAACCGAACGACTGGAAGCCGAGAAGCGTGCCGAACAGGAACGGCGTGCCGAAGAGCAGCGCAAGGCGGAAGAAGCCCGACTTGCCGCTGAAAAGGCAGAAGCCGAGAAAAACGCTCAACAAAATACACTTGCCTACACGCCGTCGGAAACCAAAATCACAACTGATCATCATCTCTCCCTGCGTGCCAACCTGCTGCGCTGGGCTACCTTGACACCAGATTTAGGACTTGAATGGCGCATCTGCCCATCGTGGGGCATTGCCGTAAACGGCTCGTGGACTTCTTGGAGCTGGAATGACAAGGACCGCCGCTATGCACTCTGGGAAGTGGCTCCGGAAGTGCGTTACTATATGGGTGAGAAGAAAGCCTGGTATCTGGGCGCGATGTTCAAGGCCGGACAGTTCAACTACAAGCTCTCCGAAACAGGCAAGCAGGGCGACCTGATGGGTGGCGGCATCACCGCCGGCTATCAGCTGCGACTGAACAAGTCATTAGATCTTGATTTCAACCTCGGTTTGGGCTACCTGAATGTCGATTTTGAAAAATATGAAGTCATCGACGATGTGCGCGTGCGCCGCGGCAACGAGACAAAAGATTGGTATGGTCCCATCAATGCCGGTGTGACATTGGTATGGAAACTTTTCTAAATAGGGGGAGGAATAGAATATGAAAGCAAGACAATATATAAATATGATGGGAATGGCAGCCGCCGTGCTGCTCTCTTCCTGCGTGAAGGACACGCTTTATGACACGCCGCATCCCGACTATGGGAAGATTGCGGTGACAGCCGACTGGTCGGCCCGCGGTGAGGGTATCGACATACCTGCCACATGGACGGTCACCATGGGAGACTATACGGGTACGGAGACTTCCGCCACCCATACCCCCGACCATCTGTTTGCTCCGGGCAGCTACACCCTTGCGGTGTGGAACCCGGCTGAAGGAATCACGGTGAACGGCACCACAGCCACCATTGCCACAGCCACTGGAACCCGGGCAGGCACGGATGCCTTTGTAAACAATGCCCCGGGATGGTTCCTCACCTATACGGAACAGGTGACCATCGAGAAAGACAAGGACCATCCGCTGACCGCCGCAATGAAGCAGCAGGTACGCGAACTGACGCTTGTCGTCGAACCTACTGGTGATGCCGCCGGACGCATCACGGAGATTGTTGCCCATCTGACGGGTGCAGCCGGAACACTCGACTTCGCTACCGATACCTACGGAGCCGCTTCGAACGTCGTGCTGCCCTTCACCAAGATAACCGAAGGTGACGATGCCGGCAAGTGGAAAGCCACGGTGCGGCTGCTGGGTGTGACCGGTACGGAACAACTGCTGAAGGGTGAAATCCGCTATGCGGACGGCAACCCGAGCCCCACCACGCTGAAAAGCGACCTCACAGAAGCTCTCAAGGAGTTCAACACAAGAAAGGGCAAATCGCTGACCCTCGGCGGAACGCTGGTTGAGACTCCCGAAGGCATGGAAGTGGACGGAGCCGAAATCAACGGCTGGGAAGAAGTGAAAGGTGATGATGTAAATGCCGATTTGTAAATAATTAGCAAACCGAACGCAGAAGCAAAGCTTGCTTTGATTTTGCTGAGGTGCAGCAATTATTGAAATGGAATTTAAATAATAAAATTACAGATATAATGAAGACAAGATTTTTTGCACTTGCAGCGCTCGCCCTCGCACTGGCAGCCTGCAACAACGACAACGAGAACCTGAACGGTGACCCCGTGGCCGCCCAGTTTACCGCCAACATCGCCCCCGCCACCCGCGCCAGCGGAACCACCTGGACTGCCGGCGACCGTATCGGCATCACCGACATCGGCAACGATTTCCAGTACGGCAACGTGCCTTTCATCCTGAAAAACGGGAAATTTGAGGCAGAAGGAAAGGTTATCTATATCGAAGATACAAAGACCCATACTTTCCGCGCCTACTATCCGTACAACGCGGCGGGAGGCATCCTCACAGCCACGACCGATGCCACGGCGCAGCAAAACCAGCCTGCCATCGACTTCCTCTTTGCTTCAGGAGCCACGGGAGACAAAAACAACCCGGTAGTAAGCTTCACCGACAAAACCGCCAAAGGCGGTGAAGACAACTCCTTCCACCACCGCATGAGCCAGATAACCCTTACCTTCGAGGCGGGCGACGGCGTGAATTTCAGCGTGGTCAAGCCTGAACGTTACACGCTGGACGGATTGTTACTCACCGGTACGTTCAACACGGCCGACGGTATTGCCACCGCAGACAACGGACTACAGACCGGAGAACTGACCATGAATCTGGCAGACGGCAATCTCACGTCATCGATCATCCTCTTCCCGCAGACAGTTGCATCCCTGCCGTTGGTTGTGAATTACAAAGGTCAGGAATATCATGCCACACTCACCATGCCCGAAGGCGCACTGCAGGCGGGCAACAACTATACCTATACCGTCAAGGTACGCAACAAAGTCCTTGAAGTCAGCGAAGCCACCATTGCAAAGTGGAACGATATAGACGGTGGAGATGTGGGTGCTGACCTGTAAGATTTTAATAATTAATCGATTAGAATGAAGAATTATGAGACATAGATTATTTATCCCCGCAGCCACCGCACTGCTGTTCGCCCTCGCCGCCTGCACGCAGGACGAACTTGCTGGCGATAACCGTCTGCCCGAAGGTGAATACCCCGTCGTCATCCGTGCCACCGGATTGTCCGTAGAAGCAACGCCGCTGGCAGCCCCTTCCACCCGTGCCGCTGTGGACGGCGACTGGCAGGGCGTCACTTCCGTGGCACTCAAGATGGGCGATGCGGTAAAGGAATACACCGTAACGGCTTCTACCGATTTCAAGAGTGCCACGCTTTCACGCGAGAACGACCCGTACTACTGGACCAGCCGCGACCCGATTACCATATCGGCATGGTGGCCCTTCGACAATGCCGACATCACACAGATGCCTGCCGTGAAGGTGGCAGAAGACCAAAGCAAACTGGCTGACTTCCAGAACAGCGACTTCATCTCTGCTGAGAACCGGAAGGTGGAATTTAACAACCCGACTCTTGAATTTACCCACCGCACGGCACGCGTGACTATCGAACTGAAGCCCGGCACGGGATTCACGAGCGTCGCTGGTGCCACGGTGAGCCTCGTGAGTCTGTCCGCCGATAACGGCAACCCGACTGCCATCAAGACCTACAACGCAAGCGGCAACACCTACGAGGCACTGACCGCCCCGCAGACCGTTGCGGCAGGCAAGCCGTTCGTCAAGGTGGAACTCGGCGGCGGCACCTTCTACTTCCGTCCGCAGAACAACGTCGTATTAGAAGCGGGCAGCCGCTATAAATACACCGTCAAGGTGAACGCCACCGGCTTGACGTTAGAGGGTTGCACCATCGGTGACTGGGCTGACGGTGGCGGCGAAAGCGGCGAGGCTGAGGATTTAGGCTATTCTATACAGAACGACGGCAGTTACATGGTCTATAACGCTGACGGCCTGCTGGCATGGAACAAAGCCGCACAAAAGGACGAATCGATAAATTGCACCCTCACCGCCGACATCGACCTGACGGGTAAGGATTGGACACAGATAGGCACATGGCCAGGTTACTCCGGCGTCTTTAATGGGCAGGGACACCGCATTACGGGATTAAACTTTTCAGCAGCGACTACTGAACTTTTTGGGTTATTAAATTTACGTGGTGTGATAAAGAACCTACAACTCATAGATGTGAATCTGTATGGCAGTAGTGGAAATACTGCTGGAATAGTGGGCCGAAATCATGGCCAAATCATTGCCTGCTCTGTGACGGGAAAAATTTCTGCATATGGTAGAACTTGTGGTATAGCCGATTTAAATTATGGCAGTATCACAGCTTGCTGGTTTGACGGCACATTGAAAGATTATGAATCTGGAGCTATAGTGCGTTTCAACTACAATACTATAACTTCCTGTTATTGGGGAGGCAATGCCGAGCGAGGAGAATTCCGTAATTTTGGAGGAACGGTAGATGCCACGAAGGTGGACGGCGCGACCGTGAAATGGCAGACAGCCGTCGACGGCATGAACATCGCCCTCACCGACAATGACTACCAGTGGGCACTCGGCACAGACGGTCTGCCCGTACTGCAAAAGAAACAATAACAACCCCTAAACAACACGCATCATGAAACGAACAACCATCCATATATCCGCAGCCATCGCCCTGCTGCTCGGCCTTGCCGCCTGCACACAGGACGAAGCGGGCTTCCTACCAGAAGGGGCGGAAGGCACACCCATCGTCTTCACCGCCACGGGGCTGAACCCCGCCGCGACAGCCACCGCCGGCACCCGTGCCCCGGTGGACGGCAATTGGACGGGTGTGCAGAGCGTGGCAGTCCTGATGGACGGCACGGTGAAGACGTACAACGTGACGCCCTCCACCGTCGACAACACAAGCGCCACGCTGACCTCCACCGACCCGTACTACTGGACCAACCACAACGACATCACCGTCACAGCGTGGTGGCCCTACACCGCTGGCGAGACAACCCCACCTGCGGTAAAGGTAAAAGCCAACCAAAGTACCCAGAAAGACTTTGAGGGCAGCGACCTCATCGTAGCCGACGGACAGACGGTGACCTACGGTAGCCCCACGCTTCGCTTCACCCACCGCACGGCGCGGGTGACCATCGTTCTGACGGACTACACCGAGGGGCTGGCATCCGTGCAGCTGACGGGTCTCTCCACCGAGAATGACAATCCGGATAAAATCACCCCGTACGACAAGGGCAGCAACACCTACACCGCCATCGTAGCCCCGCAAAGTGTAGCAGCTGGCACGGCCTTCATTACCTGCACCTTCACTAACGGCAAGACCTTCGTTTATAAGATGAAGAATGCTACCGACTGGCAGGTGGGCGGTGAATATACCTACACCGTCTCCCTCGCTGCGGCAAAAGACCTGGGCTATACCATAGAGAGCGACGGCAGCTACACCGTGACCTCCGCTGATGGCCTGATGAATATAGCCGAATTAGTGAACGGAGGTAAGAGCGACATTAACATTACCCTCGACACAGACATTGACCTCACAGGCAAAGACTGGACGCCGATAGGCACAAACTACGACAACTCATACAAAGGCACTTTCGACGGCGGCGGCCATACCATCACGGGGCTGACCGTTACGACATATGACAAATATGCGGGTTTGTTCGGCTGGCTCAATAGTGCTGGTACGGTGAAGAACGTGGTGATGGAGGGCGTACAGATAACAAACAATCACAGTTCGGGCTTTGCCGGCGGCGTGGTAGGAAATAGCTGGGGCACCATTGAAAACTGCTCGGTATCGGGCAGCGTCAACGGCGAGGTGTACGTCGGCGGTGTGGTGGGTAAGCAAACGAGCGGTTCCATGACCGGATGCAGCTCCTCCGCCACAGTGAAGGGAACTGTCAATGTCGGCGGTGTGGCAGGAGAAAGCTGGGGCAGCATGACCGCTTGCTATGCCACGGGCAACGTGACCTTAGAAATAGACCCCAAAAAGAATATCGCTGGCGGCGGTCTGGTGGGAATGAACGCAGGAAGCAGCCTCCTTGCCTGCTATGCCACGGGCAACGTAACCAGTACGGGTAGTAGCACTGGCTATGTACATATCGGCGGCTTTTTGGGAAATAACTACACCACCGTGACCGCCTGCTATTGGAAGAACAATCATGAACAAGGCATCGGCTACAATAGGAAAAGCACCGGAGCCACGAAGGTGGACGGCACTGACGTTACCTGGCAGAAAGCCGTTGATGCCATGAACACCGCCTTGCAGAACGCAGGTTCAGAGTGGCGTTACGAACTCACCGGAGCATTGCCTACCTTGAAGAAGTAGTAAGCCGTCGGGCGGAAAAAGTTCCGCTCGCAACGGAAAGAACCGAAGTATAACCCCAATAAAGAAAGGAGGACGTGATGGAACACACGGAGAATCCACCATATTGGTTTTGGCATCAAGGCATTGTCAATAATAGTATAGACTCCAGTGAAAGCATACAATTTTTCTTCTATGAGATGGAAATCGCCGAAAATAGCGTCGCAATAATAACAGCCGTGCGATAGGTAGCTATCGGCAACCGTCCGGCTATACCGTTTTTTTACCGGGCCGACCTTGAGTTGTCGCCCCTCTTCCGTCTGTAAGAAATCTTGTACCGCGGCATAGACCCCAGGATGCTTGTCTATATCATGATCGTCCCACGAAGACCGCTCCACATCGAAATCGCAGTTGCAGACGCTCTTCAGACTTGGCTCTACCGTATAGCAGTATTGCAGCGTCCCGCACTTCCAGCATTTCATTTCAAAGAAGATGATGGTAATCTTTTGCTTAGGAGCTATTCTGATATGCTCGCAAAATTTCAACTTACGCGCCAGTAAATTACTTATCAATGCTTTTAACGGCATTTGAACTTTCCCTACTTGGGCAAGTATGTTTGAATTTTCGTCCTTGAATATTTTGAACGCAGGAGTCTCTTTGTCTGCAACTAAAGTTTTGTCATAATCCGACATTTCTTTGGGGGCTATGCGGAAAAACCAGCAACCTCTTACGTTCGATGCCTTATACCGTTCCTGCCGGAGGCGGGTTGCTTCATAAGTCTGCCGGCTCCATTGAACCTCGAAAGCGATCCTCTTGCCTCCCTGTACAGCCAAAACATCCGCCCTCCAATCCGCTTCGGAAAATTCGGGGATGGCATTCCATCCCTGCTCCCGGCAAGCCTCCATGATCGCGACTTTCGCTTTGAGATGCTCTGCAGACTCGGGTTTCCAATCACATGGATTTGCAGATTTCAGATGAACGAAATGTTTCAACCCTCTGTTGCTTGTTCTCAAAAAGCCCTCTTGCCCGCAGCACGGCAATGTTAAAACGATTTCTTTGGCTTTAAGACGGGCTTTCAAAGCACTCCATTCTTCGTCATTAAGATCAATGGAAACAATTTCTTTGTCTTCTATATAAGCACGTAAAGGCATTGTAGAAATGTATAAAGATTGTTAATGATCTCGGATATATTACATCAATCCAAATATAGCGAATCCGAACGAAACGAGCAAGTTTTGCGGAGTGAATCATCGTCGTCTTAATATTGAATCACCATATATCTTACGCCGACCCGTCCAGCAAAATAGCCGCCGTAAGCGACACGTCAAGGCAATGCCTTGTCTTTGTCGCTTACGGCGGCTATTCGGCTCTTGCTGTCCGGGCGTTCCGGGCAGTCTGAAATTTTATTCTCTATGACACTGCTCACAAAACAGATCATCTCGAAATTCGAGAAACATCCTATCCACTCACAGGATGGGAAAGGAATGGATGCCGAAGTCCTCGTCAAGTATTTCAACCCCTGCGGCTCGGGCACATGGCTCATCACCGAAGCCGAACGCGAAGGCGACGACTGGCGCTTGTTCGGTTATTGTCATATCCACGAATGGGAGTGGGCTACCTGATGCTCTCCGAGCTGGCATATCTTCGTCTGCCGTTCGGACTTACCATCGAACGCGACATTTACACGGCCAGGAAATACGTCCGGGATTTTCTACCGCAGGATGAATGACGGCAAAGGCCTCGGAATTTTACTGCCCCTTGCCGATAACAGAATCATTACACAAAAAAGACTATAAATATGGCAACATTCGAAGAAAAAGCCGAACGGCTGAAGAAAGAGTTGGAAGAAGCTCCAAACGGCGACCAACGTCGAAATTTGTCCCACGAATACGAACTTACCTTGCGTCTGCTGCGCATCATCCGCGGAGAGGTCTTTACGCTCGACGACATCAATAAATGCCGCATGGAGATCATGCGGCAATATCCCGGATACGAACGTCCTATAACGGCCGACTCGGGAATCCTGCTGGCTGCGGAGGCAATCCGCAAATCTTTCGGACGGAAATACTATCTGCCGCTTTACAAATATCCGATCCTCATTGATTTCGGGACACCGGATGGGCAGATATGCGTGATCCATCCGAGCAACTATATCAGTTATACATCCAAAAAAGAAGGGGAAGAGTGATTGATGTGCACCCCAAAGTTTGGACTGATTAATAATTCAGATAGCATGAGTTCGGT
>OLZD01000617.1_pt1 | contig 11517 bp, 10 predicted proteins | sample 1673451 | NCBI WGS metagenome assembly OLZD01 (sample SAMEA103958112, study PRJEB25191) | human gut metagenome | biome: human-associated habitat [ENVO:00009003]; feature: intestine environment [ENVO:2100002]; material: feces | place: Germany | collected 2013/2015 | reverse complement strand
AAGAATAACAAAAAAAAAGAAAAGAAAAGATAGCATTATATTATTATAAAATAATACATTTGCAGCGACCGAAATAGAAAGGGAATAAAATCCCTAAACCAAACTATTTACTAATTTAACCTTATTAATCTATGCAATTCTACCAGAAAAGAAGGGAAAATTGTGTAAAGACACACGTAATTTTGAAAAAAGCCTCTTTTTATGCGTGTCTTACACTATTTGCCGGAATGGCTTTCCCAATGCCTTTGTGGGCTTCGCTGTCAACTGCCATCGTACAACAGCATGTTAAACAAATTACGGGTATCGTAAAAGATGCAAACGGAGATCCTGTAATCGGTGCCAATGTAGTAGTAGACGTTATCAACAACAGCATCAAGAACGAGATAACAAAGGTTCAGGCTCAGACAAACGATACAGAACTTCAGGCAAGACTTACAACACTACAGCAGAAGGAAGGCGTGCTTGCAAACTTCCAGAGCTATAAGAATTCCATTGCCAATGCGGAAATGATGTACAATTATATGCCTAAGGGCACGACTGATGTATATAAGATGCTCAGAGAACCGTTTACGGCAAAACAGGACGGAATTGAAAATGTTACAAGCGATGATATACGCAAGAAACTCAACGGTATGAAGCTGACCAATACAGTCGGCATCAACGGATACACGGTAACAGCGTCATTCAGCTGTACCGATCAGTCACAGCCTTCGCAGTATGTGCGGGCGCTTATCGCTCAGGGCTATTTTGAAAATATAACCTATACCGGTTATCAAGTTGAAAAGGCATCTGCAGAGAATGATAACAAAGAAAGTATCACTTTCAATCTGACCATGCTTCTTAAGGCAGGTAATGATTTTGAGATGAATAAGGATACTGCGAACAGCGCAATTGAAAATGCATATAATGCAGGCGATGATTCTGATACTTCATCCGGTTCGGACACATCAGACACATCCGATACTTCATCAACAGCCGAATAACGGGAAAGGAAACAAAGAATATGAAGATCAGTAAGCAGGAACGTATCCTAATAGTAGTATTTTTAGTTGCAGCAATTATCGGTGTAGGAGTATTTGTTTTCGTGCTGCCTAATTTCAACAAGATCAGTGCAAACAACAAACAGCTCGCAACGGCAAAGCAGGAGTACTCGAATGTACTTTCTCAGCTCGAACATGAGAGCACCATCGACACCGAGATCAGCCAGGCATATGAAGAAGGTAAAAATCTTGCCGAAACATTCTACAGCGATCTTACGGAATATGAAGCCGATGAGATTATGCGTCAGTTTATTGCCAAGGGCAAGAATATAACCGTCGACGGACTTAATGTATCGCCTTTTACGACGCAGTCACTCTCAGTATCGGTATTCACGCCGACAGAGGTTACATATCCTCTCAAGGACTTTGCAAATACTGTTGTGGAACAGCCGGACGTAACTACAGATATATCGTCAATGAGCACAAGAGAGCTTGTAATGTATGCAAAGCAGGTAACGGCAACACTTCTTGCTGCATCCGATCCTGTTACGGTAGGTTCAATCACGGTTTCATTTACAGCACACTCCGACAAGCTCCAGAATCTGCACGATTTTGTTAATCTTCTCTATGACGGAATTTACAACGATAAAATCAAAGGCGCGGACGGAAAACCGCTCTCAAAGGCAACCTATTTATCATCGGTAGAGTATCAGATGGAAGAGAAGACCGCAAGCACGGACGAATCGGCAGCTGCAACAAAAGACTTTGAAATGGATCTTTCGGTAAGCTTCTTATGCATTCAGCCTGTTGCGGATCCCTTTGCGGTAAAAGCAGAATAATTAACCTTAATTTTGCTCAGTAAGGAATGAAAGGATGAAACGCTATGAATAAACATAACAGAAAAGCGTTAATGATGAAAAGGGCGTTGCTGCGGCTGAAAAGCGGCAGAGGAAGCGTTTTATTCTTCATTATCGCAATAATGTCGGTTATGATAGTGCTGGCATCGGCAGTATATTATTCGGCTGTTTCTGCAAGAAAACAGGTCGAGATAAGATATGGCGACGAGCAGTCCTATCAGAGTGCAATATCGCTTAATGATATTGTGACCGAGTATCTTAACACAAAAACGGAAGACGCATTTGTCGACGCTATTCTGGCTCTTGCACCCGGAAGTTCTCTTACTACACAGGGAACAGGTACAGACAGCTTTGCAAAACTTGCCGAGGGTCTTGGCGACTATAAGGTAACGGTAACAAAGATTTCAGGCGACAGCAGCGACGAAAAGCAGACGGTAAAAATCGAAACCGAAGTAATAGTTAACGGTGAATCTTCTGCTGTTACATCGGTCGGTGAGTTCACGCTTGTTTCAAAACCGTACTCATTTGACAGATTCTTCACGTCAACGGGATATGCGCCTAATGACGTTGTAATGTCCGGTATGACGGTAACTTCCACAATGTATCTTGATAATGAGTACAGCCAGATAGGTTCATTACAGTCAGGAAACTCCGGAATTAATATCAAGGCTGAGGTTATAAGCGCAGGTACGCTTGCTCTTAACAATGCGCCTATCAACGCAGACGGTGACAAGACGTTTGATATAACAGTCGGCAACAATCTTATTATGACGTATAACGGCGGTCAGGGCGCAATGAACCTGAACGGTGGTCGTATAAGAGTCGGAGGCAATCTCATACAGGGTACATCGTTCAACTATAAGAATGATACCGATGTTTATGTTGTCGGCGACTTAATAAGCGGACGACCCAGCGATGACAGCAACTGCGAGATTTATGTAAACGGCGATGCCGCATTTTTCGGAAATGAAACGTTTGCGGGCAAGGTTTATGTAAACGGTGATGTTTACATTGACAAAGAAGTAAACACGGGTGATAAGTTCCCCGGCGGAATAACGATCGGCGGTAATGTCTACCTCTGTTCAGGCTCAAGCTATTTCGGCGCACAGAAGACATGGATAAAGTCACACGGCATTGACGACAGCAGAATAAAGAATTATTCCGATGCTTCCATACGTTTTGAAGCAAAGAACGGCGAGAACGACAGCGCATATAATGCACTGCGTGCAAACATGGATAAGGCACGTTCACTTGCAGGCGGTACAGCGGCTTACAATTATATATGGCCATCTGACAGTCTTATCTGCGAATCGCTCCAGAACGTAAAGGATAAGATAAATGAAAAGGTCGGCAATCCCGAGTACACCAACTGGAATATGCTGAAGAAGTTTATCAATGATGACGGTACATATACTGTAGATCCGATAAACTACGAGTTCAACAATGCAACTGAACCTCAGGTAAAGGATGAAAGATTTAAAGGCACAGGCAGTACAAAGAATCAGTTAGTAGTGTCAGCTCAGAAATTCGGTCAGTATGTTATAATGGGCGATATGCGCATTACGGCAGAACCATGGAACGGATACAACATAGTATTCGATACCACTATGCCTAACGGCAAGGACATTGATATGTATGTATATCTTCCCGCAAACTGTCTGATGGAAAAAACGGGCGAGAACAGCTATAAATTCTCAAACAAGGATACCGACAAGAGCAAGTTCAACTGCTTCAGATGGAACAATCAGCCCGACGGTATGTTTGACGGTTGGTTCAGTGTTCTGACAAAGGGTAAAGGCAGTGTAATATTCATTGTAGGTGATGGCGTTACATATTTTGCTCAACAACGTCTTTTCATGGGACACTACAACCTGCTCAAAGAGATTCTGCCGAATTCAATATCGGCTGACGGAAAGGTTACGAATACCGATACCTTCAGTCAGTCTGCAATAGAGAAAATAATGCGCACAACAGATGCTAATGCAAAGCTACATACAGTATTTAAACAGGATGTTGTCAATAAGTACAAGGATTCCGGAGGACTTCATAACAATCTGTTTATGGTTGCGATAAACAAGAACAGTGATGTAAACTTTGATATGCCATATAATACATTCTGCGGTTTCGTATATGCGCCCTATATGACGTTCGGTGCAGGTAAGTCACCAGAAGGACATTTTGCGATGCTCGGTGGTCTTATCGTATCCGACTATGAAATGCCACAGACATCAAGAGTATATATGGCTACTATCCCCTATGACTACTACGACAGATTTGTCGACAGCACACTGAAAGATGACGAAAAAGAAGACGCACGCTTTGACTATATGGAAAAGCTCATTTCCAACTCCGGCGGTGAGATCGGTACACTCGGTTCGTCAAGCTCAAGGTCATGGAGAAAGTACGGTTATAACTGATGAAAGGAGCGGATAGTATGAAGTTGCTGAAACGACTGAAACGCAAAAAGGGTTTTACGCTTACAGAATGTCTTATCTCAATGCTGATATTCGCTCTTATGGCATCTATCGTTATGCAGATACTTGCTATCGCTATAGCGCAGTATAGAAGCAATGACAGCATTGACAAGGACATGGACACGCAGATAAGCGATCTTGTGCAGGAAAATGCTCTTGTCGAAAGGGAAACGACAAACCTTGTTATGAAATTTGTAAGCGGTACCGGCGGCACTAATAATATCACGATAAATGATATGAAGATCGAAAACGGTTCATCTGATGGCGCCGACGGCAGACTGCAGATCAATAAAATAGACGCCACAATAAACAACAACGGCGGAAACAAAGACAAGGATAAAAACAACGGCGGTATGGTTACCGATGATATCCACATATACGGAACCAAGGATGCTGACAGTATATACGCCGAAGAAAAGAGTGCGGTTCTTACAGGAGATACTTATCAGATACAGTTTGATTTCAAAATATCTACCGAAAAAAGTGTACTGAACGGTTCAGAAAGTAAGTCTATCAAAATAGCTCTTCCGTCATCGGCAAAAAACATAGTCGTAACTCCCGATGATAAAATGATTTACAGCATGGTTTCGGGAACAAATGTAAGATTTTCCGCAAAAAACAAAGACAATAAGGATACATCATATACAATGCATATTGTGTTCACGCTCGGAGCGGAAGAATTTGAAAAAGAATACAAGAGCTTTGCTAAATATTTCATTGACCCTGACAGCGAGCTTGAAGACAAGAGCAAGACTTTCGATGACAAGGCAACACCGGGCATCTATAATCACCCCACAGGTACTCCGATAAAGGAGGATAATCCGTGATGAAGATTAAAAGATTGCTTAAGAAAAAAGCATTCACTCTTATTGAGATGATTGTCGCAATGAGCATTATGGTTATACTTGTAGGTGCGGCAATGGCAATGTTCAATCCGGTAAAAAGTGTTATCAGTTCTTTAGGTAATGATATGGTCACCGACAATGTAACCGATACTATTACCAACTATCTGAGCGATAAGCTGAAAACTGCAACGACCTATAACATTGCCGGATACACAACAGATAATCTGAAGAAGAATTCCGACGACAGCAACGGCGTTACAAATCGTATAAACCTGATGATGGGAGATATGGACACGGGCGAAACAATGTACTGCATTATGCTCCGTGCGACATCAAAAGGCTATAAACTGTACGATTTCGGAAAAATAACAAACGCTAACAATTATCTTACAAAAATGAACGATGCGCTCAGCAGTTCGGAATATGCGGTTTTTGAAGATGAGTTCTACAATGATTCACGCTACAAGTTCACTTTCGCAACAACGTCATCCAACAGAGGAACATGGTGTCGTATGGGCGTAAACACATACGACCAGGACGGCGAGATAAAGGTAAGCGAACGTGTGCAGACGTTCAAATTACTCAATATGTCGCTTCTTAAAATAACGCCGTCAAGTGAGGCAGAACTAGAGAATTACGACTATTCGGATAATCTCAATATAGTTATTCTTTACAGAATAAAGGTGTATGGTTAATAAAAAAATCCCCCGCCATATCGGCGGGGGAAATATAAACGCTTAATTAAAGAAACCAATTCTAAGATTTATAGCAAAGGATAAAAGCCAAAACGCTTATTATCAGAGCATCGAAAGATAAGCCTTGATAATGGTTTCGCCGCAAAGCATACCGACTGCAAGTCCTACGCTCAGTGCAGGACCGAAGGCAATGCGGCGGCGCAGCTTTATCTTTGTTATCTTGCCGTTTTCCACGTTCGCACGGAATACATATTCCTTGCTGTCGGGAAGCTCGCCCATTACTTCATTCAGCTCATTGCCGAGTGACTGTGTTGCGGCTTTAAGCTCATCGCCCGAAAGATTCCACGCTTTTTCTTCAAAAAGCTCAGGGTCAATTTTGCACTTGCCGTGTTCAAATTCACCTATGATAACATCTTTCGAGTTATCGACAGCCTTACCTTCGCACCATGCTGACAGCTTTTCGCTGATTTTTGCGGATTGCTCCTTTGTGAACCGTGACGATACGCAAAGCACGATAAGCCCGTAGACAGCGCCCACAACAACGCCTATAACGGCTGAGGGAACTATCTTCCAGCCAAGCACAAAACCCGATGCCGCCATAAGTTGAACATCGCCGCCGCCCATACCGCCGAATAAAGCGAGTATAGCAAACGGAACTGCGATAACGGCCGCACCTGCAAAATGCTCCCACCACGGCATATTAGGCTCGGTGAAGAACGTGGCGATACCGAGTACGGCAATCGAAATCGTACACCAGTACGGAATTTCCATATGATCAATGTCGATACAGCTGAGGACTATCAGCAGTGAGAAGAATACGATTGCGACCACCATCGGCAGACTTGCCGAAAATCTTATGTAGGCGAGCAGGAACATTATTCCCGTCAGAGCCTCGACAACAGTGTAACGTGCCGAGATAGGAGCCTTACACTTGCGGCACTTGCCGCCTAAGAATATCCAGCTGAATATCGGCACAAGGTCATACGGCTTTATACGTTCACCGCAAGAAAAGCAGTGAGAAGGGCCGTTTACGATCGACATGTGCAGGGGAGTGCGGTAGATTACCACATTCAGAAAACTGCCAATGACCGAGCCGAAGATAAACACAAGCACGCAAATTACGGTATCATACCATAGTATACCTGTCATATATATAACCATCCTTTCCTTTTTGGAACGCTGTAAAACAGCGTATGGATATTTTACCACATATCGCCGCCTTTTTCAAGTACAGGCGGCAAGTATACCACTAATCACAGGGGGAACAGTTTAATGAAGAACATACCGATAGGACAGATTCTTGTTGAGAACGGATTTCTGAAAGAGGATCAGCTTGAAGAAGCCCTTGAAAAACAGCGTGGTGAACCCGGTAAAAAGCTCGGTGACGTATTGCTCGAACTGGGCTATGTTTCGGAAACACAGCTTGCGCAGGCATTGTCTATCCGTCTTAAAGTACCGTTCATCGATCTGACAACAACGAAGATCGATATCGAGGCGGTAAAGAAGATACCCGAGGCTATAGCAAAGAAGAACTGCTGCGTTGCATTCCAGATGAACGACTCACGCCTTACAGTCGCAACAGATGATCCTATCAACTTCTACATATTTGAGGAACTCAAGGTTATCTCCGGTATGGAGATACACGCAATGATAGCTACCCGTACAGCTATCAACGAAACGATAAACAAGGCTTATTCACAGCAGACCGTAAGCAACGTTATGGATAACCTCAACAAGGAGTATACAGGAAATTCCGACTCCGTTATCCAGGACGACCCCGAATCTGGCGAACGTATTGATAATGCGCCTATCGTTAAGCTGGTTAATACGATAGTAGAAACCTCATTCAGAATGAACGCATCGGATATCCATATAGAGCCTTTCAAGGACAGAACAAGAATAAGACTCAGAGTAGACGGCGAGCTTATCGAGCAGATGAAGGTAAAGCCTGCCGCACATAACTCGCTTATAACCCGTATAAAGATACTCGGCGGTATGAACATCGCCGAAAAGAGAATACCTCTTGACGGCCGTTTCGGTATGACCATCGACGGCGTAAACCTCGATGTCCGTGTATCTACCATACCTACCGTTTACGGTGAGAAGTGCGTTATCCGTCTGCTTTCAACGGCAGATGAAAAGACAAGAAAGATAACCGACCTCGGTATGACGCTGTACAACTATGAAATGTTCAAGCAGATTATACGTTGCCCGCACGGAGTTATGCTGGTTACGGGACCTACAGGTTCCGGTAAATCAACGACCCTTTACGCAACTCTCGGCGAGCTTTCAAAGCCCAATGTTAACATAGTTACCGTTGAGGACCCCTGCGAAAAGAAGATAGACGGCGTAAATCAGGTACAGATAAATGCAAAGGCAGGACTTACCTTTGCGGCGGCTTTGCGTTCTATCCTTCGTCAGGACCCGGATATCGTAATGGTCGGTGAGATCCGTGACGGTGAAACAGCAGATATCGCTATCCGTGCCGCTATCACAGGTCACTTGGTTCTTTCGACACTTCATACAAACGATGCCGCAAGTACAATCCTCCGTCTTGTCGATATGGGTGTTGCGCCTTACATGGTTGCGTCATCTCTTGTCGGAGTTATCGCCCAGCGACTTGTAAAACTGCTTTGCCCTGAGTGCAAGGAAAAGGTTACTCTTACCGATCCCGCAGACTTAAGACTTGTCGGCAAGACAGAGCCTGTTGAAGTATGCAAGGCGCATTACGGCGGCTGCCGCTCATGCCACAATACAGGTTATAAGGGCAGAACCGCTATCCATGAGATAATCGTAAGCTCGAACGATATCAAGGAGCTTATCTCAAGCGGCGCTACAGCTGAGCAGATAGGCGCACAGGCTGAAAAGAACGGCACAAAACTTCTGCGTAGCAACGTTACCGATATGGTGCTTGCAGGTACAACAACGCTTGATGAGCTGGTAAAAGCCACCTACTCCGTTTAATGCGGAATCGGTGTTTGCAATATATCTTTTTAAAAGGAGAATACAAAGGTGGATATTAACAAAATACTTGACGAAGCAAGAAGGCTCGGCTGTTCGGACCTACATTTTACTGCGGGACTTCCTCCCGTTGTACGTCTGCACGGCAGTATCAAAAAACTCAGCGGTTACCCCGACTGCACAGAGCCTATCATAGTCAATATCATAAATCAGATAACCTCAATGAAGCACAAAGCTTCGATCCAGAAAGGTCTTGACACCGACTTCTCATATGTATCCGCATCGGGACACAGACACAGAGTAAACGTGTACAGACAGAGGGGTTATCACGCAATAGCAATGCGACTTCTGCGTAACGATATTCCAACGCTTCAGGATCTTATGCTGCCGGGACTTATGGGCGAGTTTGCACTCCGCCCGAGAGGTCTTGTGCTGGTAACAGGCCCTACAGGTTCAGGTAAGTCAACGACTCTTGCGGCTATGATAGACCATATCAACCGCAACAAGAACTGCCATATCATTACGGTAGAAGACCCTATCGAGTATCTTCACACACATAAGCAGTCAATGGTAAACCAGCGTGAGATCGGCGCCGATGTAGACAGCTTTGCAGGCTCACTGCGTGCCGCACTCCGTGAGGACCCCGATGTTATACTTGTCGGAGAAATGCGTGACTTTGAAACTATCAATGCCGCAGTAACCGCCGCAGAAACAGGTCACCTTGTGCTTTCAACACTGCATACGACAGGTGCCGCCGAAACCATCGACCGTATCATAGACGTTTATCCGCCTCACTCACAGGGTCAGATCAGAGCGCAGCTTGCAAACTCCCTCGTAGCCGTTATTTCACAGACGCTCGTTCCTACGGCTGACGGCAAGGGTCGTATCGCCGCTCTTGAGCTTATGAGCTGTACAGACGCTATCAGCTCGCTTATCCGTGAAGGTAAGATATTCCAGATTCCGAACTCCATCCAGACCTCTAAGGCTCTTGGTATGTTCTCGCTCGACCAGGATCTTGCAAGACTTGTCCGCACAGGCAAAATTACGGAAGAAGTTGCAAGAAGCCGTTGCCAGAACCCCGACGATCTCAAGAGATATATCGGAGCTTATTAAGCAAACAGCGGTCTATACCAAAATACAGCGATCGGTTTATAATGCCGCCGTACTCTCGGCGGCATTATTTATGCGCTTTTGAAAGGATTTTCATATGAAATTTGTAATACAGCGTGTGAACCACGCAAGCGTCACCGTAGACGGCGAGGTGATTGGAAAAATCGGCAAGGGTTTTATGGTGCTTATAGGCATCTCGCAGACCGATACAAAGGAAATCTCAGACAAGCTGATACGCAAGATGACGGGGCTTCGCATCTTTGACGATGAGAACGGAAAGACAAACCTTGCACCTGCCGATGTCGGCGGAAGCCTGCTTCTTATCTCACAGTTCACGTTATATGCCGATTGCCGCAAGGGCTACCGTCCCTCCTTTACAAGCGCCGGCTCACCCGATATGGCAAACGAACTGTACGAGTATATCGTCGAGCAATGCCGGAAGTGCGAAAGTGTAGCCGATGTACAGACAGGCAGGTTCGGTGCTGATATGAAGGTTGAGCTTCTCAACGACGGCCCTTTTACTGTTATCCTTGACAGCAACGAGCTGATGTAATCACAGACAGCATATTAAAGCCAAACGTGATATCATAATGGTGAAAAATTACTGTAAATTACTCCACTACATTTTTCGTCAAATTGCACAACTGCGAAAAATATTTTGTTGCATTTTTGTTAAAATTCCAATCAAACTATAGACAAACCGGCGAAAAAGTGTTATAATCAAGTCACATTAAAAGGAAACGCCGTAGCATAAAGCACAGCGCTCCCGGAAAGGACTTAAGTATGAATGAAATAAAATTAGGTAAAAAAATCTCCGAAGGTAAAACCGTTGACGTATATGAGAGCGGCGACCTTGCAGTAAAGGTATTCAAACCCGATGCACCCAAAACAGTAGTTTTCTATGAGGCGTTCATGGATTCAAAGGTTGAAGAAACCGGACTTAACGTTCCCAAAATAAAGGAAGTTGAACTAATAGACGGCAAGTGGGCAATAGCTACAGAGCTTATCAAGGGCAAGACTCTTGCACAGATCATGGAGGAAGAGCCTGAGAACTGTGACGGCTATCTTGATGACATGGTAGAGCTTCAGCTCAGCATTCACGCTAAGAAGGTTACAGGTATTTCAAAGCTGAAGGATAAACTAAGAGAAGAAATCGAGGGCCTTGACGTTATCGATCATATCAAGAGATACGATCTTCTGACAAGACTTGACAGCACACCCAAGCACGTTAAGCTGTGCCACGGTAACTTCGGTCCCGAGAACATAGTTATAACAGACGACAACAAGGTTTATATAGTTGACTGGATAGGCGCTTCGGCAGGTAATGCCAGTGCAGATGTAGCCAAGACATACTTAAAGCTTGCTCTGACATCGACAGAAACAGCCGAGAAGTATCTCAACCTCTTCTGCAAGAAGACAAATACAGCAAAGACATATGTCCAGGAATGGTTACCCATCATGGCGGCATCAACGCTCGCAAAGGGTGTTACAAGTAAGGAAGAGAAGGATCTCCTCTTCACATGGCTTGACGTTGTGGACTATTCTTGATGACAGCTTAATAACGATAATAGCGCCCCGCTTTTGCGGGGCGCTTC
>OLZD01000616.1_pt1 | contig 11520 bp, 12 predicted proteins | sample 1673451 | NCBI WGS metagenome assembly OLZD01 (sample SAMEA103958112, study PRJEB25191) | human gut metagenome | biome: human-associated habitat [ENVO:00009003]; feature: intestine environment [ENVO:2100002]; material: feces | place: Germany | collected 2013/2015 | reverse complement strand
TGAACTTGTTGAAATACCGTCGGTTCTCCGCCTTGTATAGCCATCCTCGGAATTTGGGTATGCGGCCATCCAACGCTTCACAGCCAACGAACCCGTCGCCATCGGCATTGAAGTCGAGCTTGATGTCATTGTCAGACACGACAGTCCATCCTCCGTCCTCGTTAAGGTAGAACCTGCCGCTATATCCGCAAAAGTCAAAGGAGAACTCATCGGGCGCCAGCTCGTACCAGGCGTGTGATAACCCATCGGTCCTCGTGCTGTCCCTTATAATCTGCTTGAAGCGCTCATGGGTCATGCCTTTCATCTCCTTGGCGTGACCGTAATAGCCATGTATGTATTTGCCGCACTGCTTCTCGTCGTATACGCCATGCACCGTCCGGCTTATGTAGCCGTCGGTGCGTAGGCTCCAGCCCAAGCCGATTATCCCTGGCTGGGAGTGCGGCTTTACGGTCGCGGCGTGGTAAGTGGCCGTTATGGGGAACGTGTAGTTGCCAACGCTGAGGTCGAAAAGGGGGATGGATATGTCTGGCGTGCCTGTGAACAGGCTGACAGGAACGGTGCCATAAGTGCCAAGCGATGCGATGTCCGGGCTGGGGACATTGTATGTCGGCTTTTCCTGGGCTTCGCACGCAAGGCGGAAAAGGCAAAGCGCCATTGCCGCCGCAGTCTTGAGGGTGTTCAGGGTTATCATGGGGGTGACAGGTTTTCACTTATGGTTGAATTTCTCGGTATAAGTCTTCTCTCCAGCCTTGACGTGGACTATGTATTGTCCATGTGGAAGGTCTCCGTAACCGAGGGTCATAACACCGGAGGCGCCCTTCGCGCTTGTCTCCGTTCTGTATACTATTCCCATGGTGTTTGACAGGATAGCCTTTACGCTGACCGGCGAGTCAGACGTATAGCTTATGCTGACAAGCTTGCCGCTGCGGTCTTGAGTGAAACCGTACCTGAAACCGTTAGCGTCAGTGTCATTGACGCTGCCGTGTTTCCCGTTTCCTCCATCTCCGTTTTTCCTATCGCTTTCCCGTATCCTGGCATTCTCTTCGTCAAGCGGGAGTTTTCCCTGATTCTCCGGTGGACAGTAATACGCAACGCTCGTCTTTTCCCCTGGTCTTGACTCCATGTGGGCTGACCTGTATTCAAGGATGGGATAGCGGTAACCTCTGGCGTACCACCTGTATTCGTCCGAGACGACGACTGCCGTGTCCGTCTTCTGACAATGAAGGATGCTGTCAACATTGAAGGCGGCAAGCGTTGAACGCACGCTGTCCAAGGGATAATACCGGTTTGAAATCTGCTTTCGGAGATGGACGCGTACGGCACGCAACGTGTCTCCGGACGGCAGGATGACGCGGCCTTTCGCGTCAGCCTGCAACTTCCAAGAGCCAAAGCTGCGCGTCAGCCAGCGGTCACAATAGGTGCCCGTGCCATGAAAGTAACCGCCAAGGGAGTCACCGTATTCCGTCGGGAAGCGGAGGGCCTTGACGGGGAGGTCAAACGTGACGCGAAGATTCCGGTTCTCACAGCTTACTAAAAGAACACCGTCATTTCCAAGTTTCAAGCCATACTTTGATCCCGCGTCAAAAACACACAAGGCATCACCGTTTACCTCTTGTCCGCCATGGCGGACAACGTGTTTCCTCGTGCCGACATCCTTGTCTCTAAGGTCCCAAACGGCAAGGGCTGAGCATTGGCCGGGGGAGGCCAATGAGATGAGGCGCCTTTCCACGTTGTCACCGCCGCGGGGAGCGTTTGCCTGGAATGACAGTTGGGCCGCGGCGGAAACACAGCATATTGAAACCGACACTATGGACAGGGCTCTTTTCATAAGCGGATAATTGGGGTTGGTATCGATGAATTTGCCCGACTAGGCAATCTTACGCCCCAAATTTACTGATAATTTCCCATATCTCCAAATTTATTCAAGGAAAATATAAGCAATTAGCACAAAAAACAGAGTTTACGTGTCTATCATTTCATGTTCATTGCAAAACAACACAAAATAGCTTAAACAGCAACGCTTTCCTTGCCAGATTAAATAGTTATTGCTACCTTTGTGCAGTACTATAAAGAATATTTTTTTACACTAAACTTTATAAAAGCCAAAACATGAAAAAAAACATCATTTTGCTTGCCTTTCTCTCGCTGCCGTTGATTGGCATTAACGCCCAACGCTCGAGACAGGAAATCAAGGAGAACCCAAACCTCGCCGCCAACAACTATCGCGACTATCCCGTGCCAACCAAGAAGCTCACGCCTTCGCCAAGTGGTTACGAGCCTTTCTATATCAGCCACTACGGTCGTCATGGCTCTCGCTGGCTTATCGGCAAAAACGCGTTCAACAAGCCTTACTACACTCTTGCCCATGCCGACTCTCTCGGCAAGCTCACCCCACGAGGCAAGGAGGTGTTTGCCTTGGTGAAGGAGATGCGCGCTCAGGGCATGAGCCGCGAAGGAGAACTGACGCAGCTGGGCGCCGAGCAACACCGTGGCATTGCCAAGCGCATGTTCGAGCGTTTCCCGCAGGTGTTCGCCGGTGTCACCAACGTTGACGCACGCTCCACGGTGGTCATTCGCTGCATACTGTCGATGGAGAACGAGCTGCTGCAACTTGCCGCGCTCAACCCGAAAATAAAGTTCAAGAGCGACGCTTCTTACCACGACATGTACTACATGAACGATAACGCCACGAGCCCTTACGAGTCGCTCTCCCGCACCACGGCAGCCGTGGACAGCCTGAACGCATTTAAGAAGCGCCACAACAAGGCACCACACATGATGAAGACCATCTTCAATGACCCCGACTACGCTAAGCACGTGAACGAGAGCGCGCTTGCCACGCAACTGTTCGACACGACCATAGCCTTGCAAAACACGGAGCTGCGCCATCAGTTCAAGCCCATGTGGGACATCTTCTCCGAGGAGGAGCTCTACAACCAATGGCTCATGACAACGGCTTTCTGGTATTCGTACGCTGGACCTAACAAGCTCAACGACGGAGCCGGAATGTACACTCAGCTCAATCTCGTGAAGAACATCATGGAGACTGCCGACACATGCGTCACCTTGCCTCATCCCGGCGCCACCATGCGCTTTGCCCACGAGGGCGACGTGCTGCCGCTTGTCTGCCTGCTCAACATCAACGGCTACGGCAACCCACGCTCTTCGCTCGACAAGATCGACGCTGAGGATTGGGACGTGTACAACGTGTTCCCGATGGCGTGCAACGTCCAGTTCGTGTTCTATAAGGATGCCAAGCACCCAAAGAAAGACGTGCTGGTGAAGGTGCTGCTCAACGAGAACGAGGCAACGCTGCCCATAAAGGCATTCAAGGGGCCTTACTACCGCTGGACAGACGTCAGAGCCTACATGAACAATATCGTAGGCAAGATAATAAAGAAATAAGCATCCGTAACGCATCGTATGGATGTTTTCATTTCACGCGATGCGTTATTGAGACTTTCTCTTACGCTGCAGAGGCCGGCATAAAACCGGTCTCTGCAATATGATAATAATAATTTACAAATGGTATTCTGAGAATCCATTTTTTTCAACCAAGCCGTCGCTTCGCTCGAAATGAGGCGATTATGGGCTATTTTGATAAACGTCTGACTATCAAGCTATTATATTTCCAACAGTTTTCTGACAGCAAAATCGCGTCGCCGTTACGGTGTAATCGCGTCGCCGTTACGGTGCAATCGCGATGCCGTTACAGTGTAATCGCGTTGCCGTTACGGTGTAATCGCGACGCGATTGCACCGTAACGGCAAAACTTTTTGGCCAAAAACCGGCCGACGGCATTGTCAAAGAGCTGAAGGCTACCCTTTTTCCGCTCTATTTGCACCGGTTTCCAAGTGTTAAATTTTGGCAATAATAATTTACAAATCCACGTGGGCACACGGTGCCTGTTTCCTGTTACTGAAGAAAAACATTTCAGCCTTGACAGTGTAAGCGGCGATGCAGCCATGCAATGTATTCATGTTACTTTTTTCTTGTTGTTACAATTCTCTTATGACATGCTTGATGGCGGCAACCGGGTGATACCAAATCATTCTCGGCCCTGCCCAGCGCATCACCTCGCGCATTCGTCGTTTCATTAGCGGTCGATAGCAGTGGATGGGACACTTCTTGCATGTTGGCTTGTCCTCGCCAAACCTGCAGCGTTCCAGCCTTGCAGTAGCGTACTGTAGCAACTCTTGGCACCCAGGACATAATTCATTATTGCCCTCCTTCTTCCTGCAGTACAAACGTATCATCTGCTCCACGACATGCTGCTCTTCCTTTATCCTTTTCATCTTTTATATCAAGAATGGATCAAGCGTAGCCAGCAGTTCGGCTTTTTCTACCACACCGCTTGTGCGCCACAATACTTCTCCGTTGCGGAAGAGCATCAGCGTAGGCACGGATTGGATGCGGAATTGGCTTGCAGTTACGCCGTACTTATCTACATCCACCTTGATGATTCGGATGCGGTCGCCCAACACACTCTTCACCTGCTCCAGAATGGGGTGCATCGCCTTGCAAGGTTGGCACCATGTAGCAAAGAAATCGACCAGAACAAGCTGGCCACTGTTTATTACGTTATTGAATGTCTCCATAATTATTTGTCTATTTCCGTGAAACGATTAAAAGTTTGCTGAAAACTCCATCAGCATTTTCTGGGCAAGGGGAGTGTACCAGGTCTTCACCTCCTGCTCAGTAGGCGTATGACCGCCTGGGAAATGGAAGGCTTGGTTGTAATGCTCTTTGTCTATAATAGAACGTATTTCATTCAGCGCCTTCTTGGGATGCAAAGGCAAGTCGGGAGTCAGCACTATCGCCGTCCCCTCGAATGCCTCTTTCAATGCCTTCGCCATCGGACAACTGCCCGTAGCGAAGAATCCATGTAGAAATAATATCTTCTTCATGTGTGCAAAGATAGTGCTAAACGAAGACAATACAAAATGAATGCAAGTTCATCTATCCTTTATGAATCTATCGGCTTTCCTTATTCGTTAAATACCGTTAATACAATAAACCTTTTCGAGTTTTATGAGTCAAAGAAATAGTTTTGGTAGAAACTATGACTCTTTTTGTGTCGAATTAACTCCATTTTTAGTGTAACACTTTTTGTGTATATAAATTAATAATAATAGGAGTTTTTTCCGATGAGAAAAATTATTTTGTTTATTATGGGATTCATGTTGAACATGGTTCCTGTTCAGGCAGAAGGCGAAGGATATTCTGCCCGTTACGTGAGTTTAGGACATCAGCCGGTTGTAGTATATCAGCAAACTCAGAAATCAGCCAAAACAGGCATTGGCATAGTAGCGATGCACTCTGACGAGGATTATATGGGCTTCATACCTAATCCTGAATTGGCTAAGCGTGGCTATACGGTTATTGCAATAGTTCCTACGCCAGGTAAGATAATCAGCGAGAAATGGCTCAATATCAAGGTTAATCGTAAAAAATAAAAACAATGAAGAAAATTATAGCAGTATCATTTGCACTCCTGTTCGCCATGAACATCAGTGCTGCGAAGAAATCAAAGGTTACTCCTTTGCAGTTTAATCCTGATAATGGCGTGAAAGCGTCATTGACCATGACGGATGGTAAAGTGGTTAACTATACAGCTTACACCAAGCTCTATTTCGTGACCAATGTGGAGGATTCTACCTATCAGTATATGAATGTTTTTGCGCCGGAAGGAGCCACACAGCAGTCGCCTATGTTCCTTCGCACATACGTGGGAGGTTATATGGCGAGTGAAGCTGGCTATCCTCAGGCACAGGATGCCAGCGGTCGGGCTTTGGCTGAAGGTTATGTACTTGTCATTCCTGGCAGCCGTGGCCGTAATTCCACTGTAAAACAGGGGAAGAAGACTGTTTATACCGGTCGTGCCCCAAAGGCATTGCTCGATTTGAAGGCGGCAGTACGCTATCTTCATCATTTTGACCATGTGATTCCGGGAAATGCCGAGAGAATCATCACGGATGGTACGAGTGCAGGAGGCGCCATGTCAAGCCTGCTGGGCGCAACGGGCAATCATCCTGATTATGCACCCCTGCTCAAGGCTATGGGGGCTGCCGATGAGCGAGATGATGTGTTTGCTTCTGTATGTTATTGTCCGATAACAGATTTAGACCATGCCGACATGGCCTATGAGTGGTTGTATGGCAATACGGAAAGTCGCAAGAGTCTGTCTGCCAGCAAGCAGGCTTTATCTCAGGAACTTGCAGCCCAGTTTCCTTCTTACATCAATTCATTGGAACTGAAGAAGGCTGATGGCACGGCTCTCAATGCAGACAACTATCTTGATTACATCAAGCAGATTCTCATCAAGAGTGCTCAGGAAGCAAAAGATGCTGGTGCAGATATTCCAGATTCTGTAGGTTTCTGGTTCAGCGGTATGGCCGCATTCCAGGCTCCTGTCAATGGTCAGAGTAGCAAGAGCCACCGACGGGGTATGGGGGATAAAAAAACGCAGAGACAGCCTGGCTTTGGCAGAAAGCCATCAGCCGGACAGCCTCCTATGGGAATGTTGGGCCGCAAGATGGTGGGCGAATACATTACAGATCTCGACATGACCCAATATCTGAATTATGTGGTCAGCACCCAGCCTCTGAAAGGTGTACCAGCTTTCGACAGTTACAATGTAGATGGAGCTGCATCAAGTGGTGAGAATGAAGAATTCGGCAATGCTCAGGGTTCTGATGTAAACTTCACTTCTTGGAGTGCCGAGAAAGCCGGAACATCTGTTTCTGAGGAAGTCAAGGAGAATGTTCGTCTGTTGAATCCGATGTATTTCATTGGCGATGGCATTTCATCAGTAGCTCCTCACTGGTATATTCGTCATGGTGCCCGCGATAGAGACACAGCCTTTTCTGTTTCCATCAATCTGGCTACAAAACTGCAGAACTCAGGCAAGAACGTCAACTTCAAGTTGCCTTGGAACCGTCCTCACAGTGGCGACTATGCCTTGAACGAACTGTTTGCCTGGATGGCAGAAATTGTAAAATAACACCCCAGTTCGGGATAATTACTTTTGTCTTTGTCAGATGATATACCGCGTCCAATCAAGGTTCAAATAAAGATTACGAATCTTGACAAGAGGCAAATTCAATTGTATCAGAGGACAATACGATAACATATGTGCTAAATAAACTGCAAACAAATAAGATCTCGTATTATTTCGGTTGAAGACCCTGTCGGTATTCGCTGGGGGACTGGCCAAGATGCTTGGTGCAGTAACGGCTGAAGTAAGAGAGAGACGTGAAGTTCATCAGGTCGGCTATTTGGGTGAGGGACAGACGTTCATCATTCAGATAGTCTTTCAATATAGGTATGGTGTGTCGGTCGATGTATGAGGTGACACTGTGTCCTGTCACGCGTTTGATGGTGGCGGAGAGATACTTTGGCGATACGTTTAGTCGCTCTGCATAGTAGTTCACATTACGTTCCGTTCGGCTAATGCCGGTGGAAAGTAGTGTCATCAGCTGTTTCACGATGTAAGCTGTGCGGTCGGTATGGGTATCTGTGGATTCTTGTTGGACATGGGCTTCGAATATGTCGTACATCATCGTCAGGCAGAGACTGCCCATCAGTTCGCGATAGAACTGTACATGGCTGTCGTCCTTGCGGTCACGAAGACGATGGAAGTCATCAAGCAGATGTCGTGCTTGTTCATTTGTCAGTTTGATAACGGGGTCTTGGTTCAGCGAGATACTGCCACCGATGCTGTAGTTGTTCGACGGCAGCAGGTTCTGAAGAAACTTATAATCAGCAGCAAACCATTCTACCTGCAAGTCATCATGTGCCGCCAAATTGCTGATACGATCAGGCATCGGTATCACCACCATGTCGTTTTTGATAATGTGGTAGCAATGCTCGTTGAACACAAAACTTGCCTCACCTGCCAAGCAAAGCAGGTGCATGCAGGTGTGGCTCAACTCACGGGAATTCATCCCGTAGAAGTCTGTAGAATATTGAAAATCTGTACTTATATCTTGCTCTTTTCTGCAAAAATACACTTTATTTTATAAGTAAACGAACAATTTGTGTAAAAAGTGAAAATTGTGACGCAATTTATGAAAGTAAAGTACCAGAAAAACGTCGTAACTTTGCACCGTGAAATTTAAAAACGATAATATGGGTAAATCATTGAAACTGATACTTGCATCAGCTCTGTGTATGCTGGTTTCCACTGCATGCGGTGGAAACAGCAAGAAAGAGATTGCTGCGAATGAACAGACAACGACAAACGGGAAAACAGTTATGGCAAAAGACGGAAAGGCAATTGTAGTGTTCTTCTCGCATGCGGGAGACAACTACGCAGTAGGAAACATTGAGGTAGGTAACACGAAGATTGTGGCAGACTACATCACAGAAGTGACAGGTGCAGAGCAGTTTGAAATCGTTACCCACAAGTACGACGGCATGGCTTATACACCACTCATCAATCTGGCAAAGGAAGAAGTTAAAAACGGTGAGTTGCCTGAATATGAAGGCGACATCGACCTAAATAAATACGACACTGTGTTTATCGGTGGCCCCGTATGGTGGGGCACTTATCCTCAAGTAATGTTTACCTTCTTCAAGAAGCATGTTAATGACCTGAAGGGCAAGACCGTCATTCCTTTTACCACTCACGAAGGTTCTGGATTGGCCAACTGTGTAGAGGATGTGAAGGATGCATTCCCTGGTGCAGATGTTACAAAGGGATTCAGCATCTATGGCCACGAAGTGCGTACGGAAAAGAAAAAGGTCGAGAAGTGGTTGAATGGTTTAGGATATTAACGACAAAGATTCACGATTAAAAGAATAAAAGGAGAACAAATTATGATTTTCGACAGAAACGAACAGAAACAGGTAGTGGCACTATTGGGTGCCGGTAGTATGGGAACAGCCATTGTGCGCCGTATTGGTGCCGGTAAGAAGATTCTGTTGGGCGACATCAGCGAGAAGGCATTGGAACGTGTCGGTGACGATTTCCGCCGCTGTGGCTATGATGTAGAGACTTTGCAGGTAAATGCTTTGCAGAAGGAAAGCGTGGAGGCATTTGCAAGGAAGGCAGCAGAACTGGGGCCCGTGATGTACTTCATTGATACAGCAGGTGCATCGCCCAATCAGGCCAATCCTGAACACATCGTTAACCTCGATATGCTGGGCACTGGCTATGCCGTAGACGCCTTCGGAGAGGTAATGGCCGAGGGTGGTGCAGGACTAATCATTTCGAGTCAGGCAGCCTATATGTACCCCATCCCCAACGACATCGAACTGCAACTGATGAACACTCCGACCGCTCAGCTGAAGGACGTGAAGTTCGTTCAGAAGGTGGCCATGCAGAACTCAGGCTTTGCCTACATGATTGCCAAGCGCATGAACCATCTGCAGGCACAACGCGCCGCAGCTACAAGTTGGAAGAAACGTCGTGCCCGTATCAACACCATCAGCCCTGGTGTCATCGTTACCCCGCTGGCTTACGATGAGTTCAATGCCAATGGTGAGGGCTATCAGCGCATGATTGATGCCTCTGCCGCCCAGCGCACAGGCACCAGCGACGAGATTGCCGAGGCAGCAGCCTTCCTGCTGGGAGAGCATGCCAAGTTTATTACAGGTACCGACCTGCTCATCGACGGTGGTGTCATCGCTGCTATCCGCATGGGTGAATATCAATTAGGATAAAGAACAAAGACAACAATGAAAAAGCTAATATTTAGTTTAATCGCATTGATGACAGCAATGGTTATGAACGGACAAGTGAAGCAGACGTATCTGACGTTGAACAATGGAGTACAGATGCCACAATTCGGACTCGGAGTGTATAGCATTCCCGACGGTGACGAGACCTACAATTCTGTGATGACAGCGTTGAAGTGCGGCTACCGCCATATCGACACGGCACATGCCTATCAGAACGAACGTAGTGTGGGACGCGCTGTGAAGGACAGCGGCATTGACCGCTCCGAGATTTGGATTACAAGCAAGCTGTGGCCTAATGAGTACGGTGAGGGTAAGACACTGAAGGCCATCGACCGCATGTGCGGACGCTTGGGTGTTGACTATATTGACCTCGTGTATTTCCATCAGCCTGTTGGCGACTTCGTTGGAGGCTGGAAAGAAATGGAAAAGGCGCTAGAAAGCGGAAAGGTTCGTGCCATCGGCATTTCGAATTTCGACGTGAACGACAGCATCTGGAACTCCATCGTCGAGAACTGCCGTATCGTGCCGCAGATTGTACAGATTGAATGTCACCCCTATGCTCAGCGCGAGCACTGGCAGAAGATGGCTGCCAAGCACAACATCCAGATAGAGTGCTGGTTCCCACTGGGCGGACGTGAATCAAAGGGTGAACTGTTGCGCGACCCGGTCATCTGCGAGATTGCCAAGGCTCATGGCAAGAGTCCCGCACAGATCATCATTCGGTGGCACATGCAGATGGGCTTCTCGGTCATCCCTGGTGCCTCGAATCCTGACTATATCCAAGAAAACATCGAGACCTTCGACTTCGCCCTTTCCAACCACGAGATGGAGCGCATCCACCAGTTGAACAAGGAGAAACGCTACTTCAATATGTCGTATGAAGACCAGGTGAAATGGTTCTCACAATTCAATCCAACTGACTAATAAATCAGACGACAAAATACGTTGGAATCATTAAAAAAGGATAAACGAATCCGTAATTTGGGTATAACCAGATTGCGGATTTCTTTGTAATTTTACCATATAGTAATCTTTGCAAACTAATTTCATCGACTCACTGAAGCAGGAACGGCAGATGTAATAATTATCTTTTCGTCGAAGATTGATTTATCGATGCACCATACGTAACCAACTGAATATCGGTTATTTAATATAGGCTTGGGTCATATAAAAGCCGAGCTAAAATGTAAGGATTTCTATCTCCTTAATTATCTGATATTCAGTGCTTTTTAGTCCTACTTTTCTACTTTTTTCAAGTATCTTTTTAAGCCCTTTTCTACGCCTTTCACTTTCCGATGCAGAAATGCTTGAAGATATTGTTCAAGATCTCTTGCGGAGTGATGCGGTCTTGACCTGTGATGTCGGCAAGGTCGTCGATGACAAGGCGCAAGTCTTCGGCAAGGAGGTCGGAAGAGAGGTCAGCGGCAAGTCCTTCGTTCACCCTATTGAGGTCGGCATGGGCTTTCATCAAGTCGGCATAATGGCGGGCATTGGTCACTACCACGTCAGCAGACGAGAGCTCCGGAATATCAAGGTCGCCAAGGATTTTCGACTCCAAGTCGGATATTCCCCTACCCTCCTTGGCACTTATCTCAATGCATGGCATGGCTGATGGCAACGAGACAGAAGGATGAGGAAGGTCACTCTTATTGACAACCACGAATAGATGCTTGCCAGACGTGAGTTCCCGCATGCGACTTATCTCATCCTCGGAAGGCTGGGCGTCTACGACCCACAATACGACAAATGCCTTGGCAAGGGCTTCCATGGCACGCGTTATTCCGATATTTTCTATCGTGTCGCTTGTCTTTCTAAGTCCTGCAGTATCGATGAAAC
>OLZD01000592.1_pt1 | contig 11967 bp, 4 predicted proteins | sample 1673451 | NCBI WGS metagenome assembly OLZD01 (sample SAMEA103958112, study PRJEB25191) | human gut metagenome | biome: human-associated habitat [ENVO:00009003]; feature: intestine environment [ENVO:2100002]; material: feces | place: Germany | collected 2013/2015 | reverse complement strand
CAAGAGGATTCTGGTTACCCTGGCGCTCGATACGGCCCTTGCGCTGGGCAAGGTCTCCCGGTCTCCACGGACAGTCCAGGTCATGAAGTGCCACCAGACGGTCCTGCACATTGGTGCCTGCGCCCATCTTGGCGGTGCTGCCCAAAAGGACACGCACCTGACCGGTACGGACTTTAGAGAACAACTCCTTTTTCCGCACTTCGGTGTTGGCTTCATGGATAAAAGCGATCTGGTCGGCAGGCATCCCCTGAGCAATGAGTTTCTGACGAATATCGTCATATACCGTAAAGGCCGGTTCCTGCTCCGGCAGAGGCACGGCACCTTCCAGTGCGTGAAGCAGTGGATTATCCAGCGTTTTCGCCGCCTTGCTTGCAGTAGCTTTTGCCTGCGGTGTAGAAATGTCGCAGAACACCAGCTGGGTCAGCTTGTCAGCTTCGCCATCCCGCCAGATCTGCATGATGTTGTCCACGCACTGATTGACCTTTGTGCCAGGTTCATCCGGCAGCATCTGGTTGACGATCCTCTGGTCCAGTCCCAGCTTGCGGCCATCCGAGGTAATCTTGAGCATATTGTCCTGGGACGGGTCAACGGTTCCGCTGTGTACCAGCGATGCGCGCTCCGAAAGGGTCTTGACCATTTCCTGCTGATGTTCGGTAGGCTGCGCCACGATGTTGTGGTATTCCACCTCCGGGGTGGGCAGGTTCAGTTGGTCGGCGGTCTTGATGTCCGCCACTTCTTTGAACAGGTTCATCAGCTCTGGCAGATTAAAGAACTTGCTGAATCTCGTTCTTGCCCGGTAGCCGGTGCCTTCCGGTGCCAGCTCCAATGCTGTGACGGTCTCTCCAAATCGGGAAGCCCAGCAGTCGAAGTGGGTCATGTTCAGTTCTTGCAGGCGTTCATACTGAAGATAACGCTGCATGGTGTAAAGCTCGGTCATGGAGTTGCTGACCGGGGTGCCGGTGGCAAAAATCACGCCACGGTTTCCGGTGATCTCATCCATATAGCGGCACTTGGCAAACATATCGGAGGATTTCTGCGCGTCCGATGTGGAAAGACCAGCCACATTCCGCATTTTTGTGTATAGAAACAGGTTTTTATAGTTGTGGGCCTCGTCCACAAACAAACGGTCCACACCCAGCTGCTCGAAGGTTACCACATCGTCTTTTCGCCCCTCGGCTTGCAGCTTTTCCAGTCTGGCTTCCAGAGACTTTCTGGTACGCTCCAGCTGCTTGACGGTAAAACGCTCGCCGCCACTGGCCTGTACCTCTGCAATCCCCTCAGTGATCTCGTCGATCTGTTCATAGAGAAGCCGTTCCTGACGCTCCCGGCTGATGGGGATACGCTCAAACTGGCTGTGTCCCATGATGATGGCATCATAATCACCCGTCGCAATACGAGCGCAGAACTTCTTTCGGTTATGGGTCTCAAAGTCCTTTTTGGTGGTGACTAAGATATTGGCGGAAGGATAGAGACGCAGAAACTCCGACGCCCACTGCTCTGTCAGATGGTTTGGAACCACAAAGAGAGATTTCTGGCACAGTCCCAGGCGTTTGGCTTCCATCGAAGCAGCTACCATTTCAAAAGTTTTGCCTGCGCCTACTTCATGTGCCAACAGGGTATTTCCTCCATACAGCACATGGGCAATGGCACTTTTCTGGTGTTCCCGCAGGGTAATGGCCGGGTTCATGCCTCCAAAAGTGATGTGGCTGCCATCATATTCACGGGGACGGGTAGAGTTCATTTCCTCGTTGTACTGGCTCACCAAAGTCTGGCGACGCTCCGGGTCTCTCCAGATCCAGTCCCTAAAGGCTTCCCGGATCGCCTGCTGTTTTTGAGCCGCCAGGGTGGTCTCCTTGGCATTCAGCACGCGGCGCTCTTTTCCGTCTGCGTCCTCTATGGTGTCATAGATGCGGACATCCCGCAGGTTTAAGGAATCCTCCAGAATCTTGTAGGCGTTGGCGCGGCTGGTCCCATAGGTGGTATAAGCTGCCACATCGTTGTAGGATACAGAAGATTTCCCCTTGATCTGCCATTCAGCGGTAAAGGACGAATAGTTGACCTCAATACTGCGTTGGAGATAAAACGGGGTATTAAAGGTCTCATACATAAACTGCTGGATATATTCCTTGTCAATCCAGGTAGCGCCCAGACGCACCTCGATCTCCGACGCATCCAGGTCTTTGGGCTGGGCGGCGGTAAGAGCTTCCACATTGACTGCATAAACCGGGTCCTGCTGTGCTGCCCGCTGTGCCTGACGCAGCTTTCGGCGTACATTGCCAGAGAGGTATTCATCAGCAGTCACATAATGGGGCGTTCTGTCCTGCTCCAACTGTCCCGGTACACGGAAGATTACGCCTTGCAACTCTCCGGCCAGTTCTTCTTTTGTTTTTCCGGTAAGCTGGCTCATATAGTCCATATCCACGCAGGCTTTTTCCGAGATGGACACCGCCAGTGCTTCACTTGCCGTATCCACCACAGCCACCGCCTGATGGGGCTTGATGGTCCGCTTGGTGAACATATCTGCCTTACGTTCCAGTTTACCGTCCTCGTCGATGACTTCCAGCGCACAGAGCAGGTAATAGGAAGAATCGTCTGCATAGGCCAGACGGTTTGCACGGTCATTGATGAGACCGTATTTGGCAGAAAAGCTGTCATAGAGGCTGTTCAGTTCCGCCTGCTTCTCCCGAATGGTGCTGTCCGGAACCGCTGCATCCATCTGAAGGTCGATCAGTTCCTGCACACAATCACGCAGTCCCACAAGACCTTTTACACGGGCTTCGGCGGTGGCGTTGAGGTCAGGGCGCACCATACGGCTGTTTTCCCGGTAGTACACCTGCCCGTCTACAATGGCATAGGAATAGTTCTTCACATTGGGGTCGGCAGGAATGGAGGTGTCAATAGCTTCGCCTTCGCCCAGCTCCGGCAGCTCTGCCTCCTGATAAGTGCCATGAATATACTTCACCGCATCATGCAGCTGGTCGGAAAGCTCCAGTCCCTCGATAGGGTTCACGGTGTAGTCCATACCATGAGCAGTGCTTACCGGCTCCTGTCTGCCCAGCACCATTTCCGGGTGGTCGATAAAATACCGGTTGATGGCAAACCCGTCCTCCGTCTGTCCGGTCTGGGTCCATTCCGGCACGATGTCCAACGGGCGGTCCCGCTTTTGGAGGAAGATGATGTCCGATACCACCTCGGCACCGGCATTCTTTTTGAACGCGTCATTAGGCAGACGGATAGCTCCCAGCAGCTCGGCACGCTGGGCAAGATAGCGGCGCACGGTGGAATCCTTGGCGTCCATGGTATATCGAGAGGTCACAAAAGCTACCACACCGCCGGGACGCACCTAATCCAGTGCTTTGGCAAAAAAATAGTTATGAATACTGAAATTCAGCTTGTTGTAGGCTTTGTCGTTGACCTGATACTGACCGAAAGGTACATTGCCGATGGCAAGGTCAAAGAAGTCACGCCTATCGGTGGTCTCAAAGCCGCCTACTGTGATGTCCGCCTTGGGATAGAGCTGCTTTGCGATGCGCCCGGAAACAGGGTCCAGCTCCACGCCGTACAGACGGCTGTTTCGCATTTTCTCCGGCAGCATACCAAAGAAATTGCCCACACCCATAGACGGCTCCAGAATATTTCCGGTCTCAAATCCCATACGGTCCACCGCTTCATAGATGGCCTGAATGACCGTAGGGCTGGTGTAATGGGCGTTGAGGGTAGAGCTTCTGGCGGCGGCATATTCCTCCGGGGTCAGCAGTTCTTTTAGCTGGGCATACTCTAAAGCCCATGCCGGTTTCTCCGGGTCAAACGCATCAGAGAGACCGCCCCAGCCCACATATCGAGAAAGAACCTCCTGCTGTTCGGGGCTTGCCTGCTGTCCGGCAGCTTCCAGCTCTTTCAGCAAACGAATCGCATTGACATTTGCCTGGAACTTGGCTTTCGGACCGCCCTCACCCAAATGCTCATCTGTAATGCGGAAGTTTTTTGCATTGCGGCGCAGGTTAGCCTTGTATTCCTCATAAGATGCTTCCTCGGCAGCTTTGGCATTGGGAAAGGTCTGCCACTGGCCATTGACCTGAATGGAAACCGGGTGTTCATCCAACACTTCCTCAAAGGTTTTCTCCGGCTCTGTTACAGGGGCTGGCGGCTCCGGCTCCTCGATATGCAGCTGTTCCACCACCACATCATAAGGTAGATGGTTCTTATCGCCCGGATAGACGGCCATGGTCTCGGAATGGAAGGTCGGGGATTCGGTAGCCGGTTGGGGCTGTTCCTGTCCAAAACCGTCCTGCTGACGGGCATACATCCCGCGCAGCAAAGGCGCAACCTCATCCCAGCGGAAATACAGCATAGCCAGACGCTTTTCCTCTGCATCCATGACTTCCAGTTCTATGCCCTGTGCCGTGGTACGGTAATCGGCAATATCGCCGGTCTCCAGATTCAGTGTCTCGATCTCACCAGAATAGGCTCTGCTCAGCCAGTAGGCGATCTCGCTGTTGCTCCTGCCGGATTGCAGCAGCGTGGAAATCTGCTTTTTATCCGCTTCATCCATCAGTCCATGAGCCAATACATCCCGCAAGTCCTGATCTGCCTTGTCCGGGTCAATAGGAAGAAATTCGGTATAGTAAGCATTGCGGCGGTCTGCCCGAAGCAGCTGCTCGAACTGTTCTTTGCGCTCTGCCCGGTAGATGGGATATACCATCCCGGTGGGCAGAAGCTGTACGGTGTCCTCCCGCAGCTCGGTGATCTGATAGGCGTCATCCTCGATATACACGGTATCGCCCACGGCATAGACCGGGGCGGCTGGGTCATAGGAGGTTCTTTGCGGAATTGGGCGGCGAACTGCGTCATATTCCTCATCGGAAATGGAAACTTTGGAAGTCTGCTCTGTCTCGGCATCTGCGATCTGCCCTACATCCGACACCACCTGTTGGATAAATGGGTCATTGTCCAGTTTTTCCGGGTCTGCCACCTGTCCGTTGACAATCCCTCTTTCCTCCAGGGCTTCCCGGATGGCGATGGGGTCGATGTTGTCAAAACGTTCCTGTTCTTCTTCGGTATAGAACCGGTCCTCCTGAATCAGCTGGGCAAGCCTGCGCTGTACCTTCGGCCAGGGCAGCTGCGTTTCCTCCGGGCTGCCGGCACGGACAACGAACAGGCTGTTGCTGTTACTGCCGCCGTATTCCTGAGCCAGCCATGCGGCGGTATCTTTTTCTCTTGCATGGTCTTTCATATAGCGGACAACAGCGTGTTTACTCTCGATATTGCCGTTCCATGCACAAAGGGCAGTATCAATATCTTCCTGAGAAAGAGGGCGCAGAAGCTCATGGAGCTTTGGATAGGTCTCGTCGATCACTTCCCGGTGTAAACGCTGACGGAACTCCGGCACATCCGAATAGAGTCGGATCAGCTCCATATCCTTAGAACCAAGAACCGCACGGCGCACAGCGGCATTGCCCTCGATGACAGCATTTTCACGGTCAGAATGACCGCAGGCATTGCGATATGCGGTATCCTCGGAAATGGCGGCAGTCACCACAGGCTTATACTGCTCAAACTGCTCCCCAAGGGTAGGCTTTGGCGTTTCTTCCTCCACCTCCGGCTGCTGAGCTTGTATGGCATCTTCTTCTGCCAATTCCTTTTCAGCCTGGATTTTGTCATACTGCGCCTGTTCCTGTTCGGTAAGATAGCGGCCTTTCTGGACAAGAGAGGTAATGCGCTTGGCAACCTTTTCCCAGTTCAAGTGAACATCCGGGCAGTCCTGCTTTTTATAGTGCAACCCTTTCCCGTCGTGATCTTCACCGCTGTGTGTTGCGCCGGACAGGGCATGAGAGCGTCCGCCAATGCCATACTCGTCTTTGAGGAATCTCACTTTTTCCTTATCCGTATGGTTTTCCATGAAGAACGCATAGATACGGCCTTTTCCTCCGGCGAAACTGCTTCCGCCGGTCATGGCGGCGTCGATCTCATCCTCGGTAATAAAGTGCTGGACGGTTGGCACTTGGGAAAGCTCTGAAGAAAAGGTCCTGCGGGGCAGGTCAAGGTCCTTCAGGTTCTCCCAGATCTCCCTCGGTCTATGATAGTGAAAACGCAACAGGTCACGGTCCTGCTGATAGGCAGTCCAGAAGGCAGCGTATTCTTCCTTGAGGGTCTGGCGGAAAGCCGGTTCACTCAGCTGCTCCATCAGGCGGCGGGTCTCCTCCGGGAAATCATTGCCTTTGATCTCTGACAGGCAGGACAAATATCCGGCTTTTCTGGCGTCCTCACTGAGATCGTGATACAGATGCCAGAGCTTTTCCGAGAGGAGGGAGCGTTCATAGCCTGCCGCTTCTGCAAGCTCCACATTGGAGGCAAACTGGCCGCTCTCCAAAAGCTCCCCGATACGCTCTGCGGCGCTCTCCCAGGAAATGACCTGGGCAGACCTGTCATAACGGACAGACTTCCCATGGGAAAGATGGATACCATCCTCGGCATACCATGCGCTCACACTGCCAAGGCCATTGCCGCCGTGGTACAGCGTTTTCAGTATCTCGGCAATCTCAGCGGTGGTTTTCTGCTTTTCAAAGGCTGCAACCACACGCTCCCTTTGACGGTCTGTATTGCCGCCCAAACGCAGCACATGGTCGATGTCATTTTGGGCAAAAGAAAAAGCAGAGGATGTATGCGCTACATTCTCTGCTTCATCTATGGATTGGATCTGTTCCGCTTCGGAGAGGAACAGGTTTAGAGTCAGCTGTTGATAAGCTCCGCCATCAGGATTTCCTCGGCCTGAGCTTTGCAGGTGTTCATCAGCCCCACCCACTTCATGGGATCGCTGGCTTTCAGGTCCTCGGTGGCTCCCGCTTCCTTCGCCAGCTGGGGCATCATCTGCTCCAGTCTGCTCTGGGCGGTCTCGTCGATCTCCAGAAGGTGCGGGTACAGCTTCTCGCTCAGCAACATCTGGTTGTAGAGGATGGGACGATGTTCCTTCAGGTAGGTTTTCCTCATCCTGCCGTACTTGCCCAGGGGTTTCTCCGGCTGCTGGCTCAGCTTCAGGTCGGGAATCAGATAGTCTCCGTTCTGGATATAGGTCATGGGATTGTTCATCTTGTTTGCTCCTTTCTTGGTTGGCTTCGCGCTCTGCATTTCGGACGGTAACGCCGATCTGCCGCAGCACCTGCTGGTTGATCTGGCTGACCGCTGTTCCCAGCGCTCCGATGGTTGCCGGAGTATTGAAATCAAAGATCGCCATGAAATCTTCGTGGTCGAAGTAGCGTTCCGGCTCCAGTCCACAGCGGGACATCAAAGCGTAAGTGATACTGACGGTGGCTGCTGCCTTGAACTGTACTCCGATGTTAAACTCATCATATTCCTCCAAAAAGGAACCGTCAACGATATAGAAGAAGTCCTGCTGATGCTCCGTCCAGTATTCCTCAGCCAGTTTTCCGGCTACCTCGGTGAGCTGTCCGGCAAGGTCATCACCGGAAACATCATAGGTGCGCTCAAGCATGGCCTGCACCGAATCCAAATGGCGCTCCTCCAGCTGCCACAGCCAGGGAGTGCGGGAATGTTCACGGGTTCCGGTGTCGGAAATATCAAAAACATAGCGCAGGCGGGGCCTGTCCCCGGAATCGTCCACCAGAGCGATTCCCTTGGAGCCGCGCCTTACATACCGGCCCATCTTTTCATTCCACAAATCGTACTCTGCACAGGCGGTGGCGTCCGGTCGCTGGGCGTAGATCATCAGCTGCTCATGGAACGGGTACTTGTAAAGGCGGGAAGCAGTGGTGAGAAACCCTGCCCATTCCTGCCAGCTCCCCGTGAGCTGCGTTGTCACCTTCTCCGCCATCTGTGCATATAGTTCAGCTTTGGTTGGCATAGTGTTCTGTCCTCCTTTCAGTTTTGGGGTAAAAAGGTGGGGTGGCATATTGCCACCCCATCCCTGCGATTATAGTGTTTACTGGTCAAAATCCGGATACAACTCCAGCTCGGCAAACTCGGCATCACTCATGGCCTGGAGCTTGCCCAGTGCGCTGTCTGTCAACTCCCGCAGCTCGGTTTCCTCCGGGGCCAGCTCGCCGCGCATCTCACGCAGGCTGTCGATCAGTCCGGTGCGGCTGCCGGTATTGTAAATGCACATCAGGTTCATTTCCTCAAAAGTAAAGTTTCCCATATCAAATCTCCCTTTCCGCACTCTTTTTGGGCGCTGTCTTTTTGTGTTCTGCCTTGGGCTGGCTTTTCAGCTGCTCCATGACGGACTTTTTCTTTTCCCGTTCCTCCCGATGGGCAGCGGCAGCCAAATCCATGAGGGAAATGGGCTGACCGCTGCGGGCCTGCTGTTCCAGCTCTGCCACCGTAGGCTCTTTTGCGCCATTGTTGATGATACCGTCGATCATGCCGTAATCGTCCTCCACGGCCATCTCCGCATTTTTCAGCGGATTTTCCGGCAGGAATCCGGGGATCTGGGTAAAACCAACACTGTCACAGTAATGACAGGATACCTTACCGTCCTGCTTGATCGCAACGATGTCACTGACACTCATAGAAGGACTGTGAAAATCCGCCGGCTTTTGCAGATTAAACTGCTCATATAGTTTTTCCAGCTGCTCCGGTACCGTGCCAGACTCCCTCAGCGGAGCTGTGTAAATGAGGTCATAATTGCTGCGGTCTATGGAAATGTCATGGGACTTTAACCAATCCAGATTCATAAAGCGCACATTCTGCGGATCGTCACGGCTCACCTGATAGATAGCAAAGCAATCTCTGTTCTGGGATAGAAATGCCTGTTCGCGTTCCTGCTGATGTTCCTGACGCTCCATGACCTTTTCGTGGAACTGAGGGCTTTTCTCCCATTCCTCACGGTCCACGCCAAAAAGACCGCCATGATCCATGATTTCCTGCGGGTCAAACACCATGCTCTCCGTATTGTCCTCATGCAGCACATAGACGGTCAAACCGGCGGCATCCAGTTCCAGCGCCCGTTCTCTGGTGACAGGGAGCATCCCATCATAGAAGTAGCCGTATTCCTGCATATCCGGTGTGGATACCTGCTCATCAGGCATAGGGTATTCATCCAGCGCCTGCTCTTGTGCTTCCGGCAGCTGAGAAGAAGCAGCCATCTGACTGGCCTCTGCCTGCATCTGCTGGTAGGCAGCTTCCTGCAAGGTCTCAATCATGGACAACGGTGCGTATTTTACCGAGTCTCTGCCCAAATCGTTGTCATCACAAATCTGGAGAACTGCCTTCATGCGGGAAATCTCCGGCATATCCAGCTGACCACCATCCAGCTCTTTCATGGACGCGGCATCGTAAAGGGTATAGTCCCAGCCGCTGTCACAGGACTGGATATGAAGATAGGTGGCATCGTCAATCAGAAACAAAGCCTCCTGCTGGTTGGCGTCCGCCCCCAGCACTTCCATTTCCGGCATTGCCGCAGCCAGTTCCTTTACCGCTTTTTGCACCAGAGGATTATCACGGTAATAGTCGATTGCCTGGATGCTGTCCAGGTCAATGGTCTGGCCGGTCAAAATCGGAAAAGGTCCTTCATAGTCGCTTCCGTCTTTCAGCTCAAAACCAATGCCCTTGATCCCGTTCATTCGTTCTGCCGGAATCTCCTGATAAATGCGGATTGCTTCCTCCAAAGACAGGTTATCGTGGTATTCTCCGAGGTTTGGAAATTCCATGCACTCTGCTACATAGTAGGTCAGATCGCCGGTCTGCTGTCTATCAGATACCTTAGCGGCATCTTCTGGCTGCTCTATCGGGGCGGTTTCCGGCTCTACCTTTGCATGAGGGTCGATTCCGCGCTCTTTGCAGATTTCCTTATAGTGGCGCTCAATGTCGGAGATCAAAGTGCCGGAGGTTTTGTTGATGGTCTCCAAACTGGCTCTCAGCTCTTTCAGCTCTTTGCCCTGGCTCCAGCTTGCAATATAGCCAAAGCTGTTTTCTCCTGTCTCGATGCCAAAATATTTGCAGACTGCATAGGAGATGCTTTCAGCCTCCACTTCTTCCGTGTGACGGTTTTTGATTGCCTGTTTTTCTGCGGTTGCATCTTCCTCAACTGCAAGACGCCATTCAAACTGATTTTCGTCCACATAACGCCAATCCATATCAGAAGCAAACTGTTCGGCTTCTTTTTCTGTGGCAAAATCCAACTTGAAATCATGTTTGGTTCCACCTTCACTCTCCTGCACAACCTTCCATGACGGTAGCATTTCATATTTTTTAGGGTCATGGAGCTTGCTGTGGGCAATCTCATGAACCGTGGCCGAAACTGTCTGCACCTCACTCATGCCCTGACGAATGGCAATTTTCTGATGATCAGCAGAAAAATAGCCGTCCGTATCAGCAGCCATTGCTTCAAAAGTAATCGGCACCGGTGCGCTGCGGCGCAGGGCCTCTATGAATGCCTCATAATTTGGCACATTGCCGGAAAGGGAGGAAGCAAGCTCCGGCAAAGGTTTCCCGTCGGTCTGACTCACATCAAAGACCTTGACCGGACGAAACATGGGGATCTCGATTTCTTTTTCCTCTGTAACGATCTTTCCGTCTTTATCCAAAATCGGAGCCTTGGTATCCGGGTCCAGCTTCTGCTCCTCGATTTTCTTCTTATACGGTGTCGGGGCAATGATGGTAATGCCATGCTCGCCCTTTTTTACATGACGCTCAAACTGGTCTTTCCACTTATTGTATCCGGCTACCAAAGTGGCGTCCGGCTTCTGCATATAGATGAGCATGGTGTTGTTTACCGAATAGCGGTGAAATCGGGACATGACGGACAGATAACGCATATACTTTTCGCTTTCAAACAGTTCTTTGATGCCCTGCTCGATGCCATCTGTGATTTCCCTTAGCCGTTCTCGGTTGGTGGGTTTGTTCTCAGCCATGATTTTCAATCTCCTTTCCAAGTGTGTGATTTCTGCTGTGTGTTCTGCAATCCATGCCTTTTGTTCTTCTTCACTTTCATAAAGAAAAAGGTCCAGCAGGTACTCTACATAGGCTTTCTTCTGGATTGCTTCCACAAAACGGGGGTGCGGTTCTTCCTCCGGTGTCCTGGGAGAACGGTCGGCTTCCCATTTTTTCAGCAGATAGTAGTAATCGGACAGTACGCGATAACAGCGCTGTCGATCCTCCCGAAACTTCTGTGCCTCGGTTTTTTGCCGGACATATCTCCTGCGGGGCGGGGCCTGACTGTCATAGATCAGGCCAAAGTCCTGTGCCAGTTTCTCCGCCGCTTCTTTTGGGGAGAGGTTAAAGAGCTTTGCGGTAAAGTCGATCACATCCCCATCTGCACCGCAGCCAAAGCAGTGGAACCGCTGGTCTACCTTCATGCTGGGGTTCTTATCATCGTGAAAAGGACAGCAGGCCATACCAGTTCGACTGACTTTTATCCCGTAAAACTTTGCCGCTTCTCTGGTGCTGACCGACTGCTTGACCGCTTCAAATACATTCTCTGCCATGTGCCTTTAACTGCCGGACTTTTTCACAGGGGGCTGGTATCCGGCGGCTTTCGCACGCTCACTGGCAGCTTTGCGACGCTCGGCGCTGTATGGCTCCCGGACTGATACACACCGCTTGGGGACGGTAAAGTTATGGGCGTCCTTTCGGGTGATCTGGTCGGGGTGCTTTTTTGCCAGCAGTTCCAGCTTCTCCATCAGACGGGGATCGTGGGTATAGACCTCAGCCATTGGTTCTGCCTGGTTATAGAGGAGAATGGTTTCCCGTTCCACTAAAGAGAGCTTCATCGGCTGCCTCCTTTCCGCTGGTCAAATTCCAGCTTGAAGTTGGCATACTGTCCATCGTCCTCCAAAACCACAGTGGCATCGTAGGTCTTGCCGGTTTTCTCCGAATATAGCCCCGTCACACGGACACAGCCATCGTTCAGCAGCGCAGACACCACAGCTTTGGTCGGCTGTTTTTTCTTGGCAGCCCACCATTTGTTGTTTTTCCAGATTGCAAATTTGCAAGAATCATTCTGACAGAAGAAGC
>OLZD01000573.1_pt1 | contig 12107 bp, 12 predicted proteins | sample 1673451 | NCBI WGS metagenome assembly OLZD01 (sample SAMEA103958112, study PRJEB25191) | human gut metagenome | biome: human-associated habitat [ENVO:00009003]; feature: intestine environment [ENVO:2100002]; material: feces | place: Germany | collected 2013/2015 | reverse complement strand
TTTCAAAGAAAGGGGTTGTGCAATAGTGGCTTAAAGGCTAAAAGCACTACCTTTGAATGCTGTTAAATATGGTAATGTTCAAAGTCACAATTTGTGATTTTGATAATTAATATAAATATGACAGATATAACAGAAAAGACAGAGAATGGCGAACTGGTCACAAATCGTAACCAGTTGGTTGTCGTAGATAATATAGAGTCTCTAATAAAAGTAATTAGAGGACAGCAAGTTATGCTTGACCGTGACCTTGCCACACTTTATGGCGTTGAAACAAAGCGTCTTAATGAGCAAGTAAAACGTAATATTAAACGATTTCCAGAAGATTTCATGTTTCAATTGACCAAGGACGAATGTTTAAGGTCGCAAATTGCGACCTTAAACGAAGGACGCGGACAACATTTGAAATACATGCCTTACGTATTTACTGAAAACGGAGTCGCTATGCTTAGTAGTGTTTTACGTTCTGACACTGCGATTGAGGTGAATATTCGAATAATGTATCGGCCTTACATATCCTGCATAGACAAGCCTATCAGCTGCACTTCTTTATACTTTCCGAAATTACTACGAATCGATTCAAATTTCTCCTGCAAGAGTTTAGGATTATATCGGTCGGCATTACGCTTCACTTCTGCCACCAATGCCGTCTTGTCAATATCGTTGAGTGCGATAATGTCTATCTCGTTCATCCCTTTCCTGTCCCAATAATTTCCAACCAAGGTAACACGCTCCTCCTCAGCAATCTTTTGGCGAAAATATTGTTCCAGCACCAGCCCCGTATAGTCATTGTAATCTCGCTCCACGATTTCCAAGAGCAAGTCGTTGCGCTCCGTTTCTATCAAAGCTTGATTAGGCAAGACGAAACGGAACCAGAAGCGTAGGAAGCAATCTTCTACACTCCACCTGAGGTTTCTACTGCCAGGCTTGCTAAACATCGGTGTCAACTTGCTCACATAGTTATAGTCTTCCTCCAGTCGCTTCAGATAGGTACCCGTATTCTTGCCGATGATATTATCTATCTGGTTCTGAACAGTCATTCCCCCAGCCACAAGCTGCAAGATGCTGAGATAGTTGGCATAATCCTTGCCAAACTCCGACAACACAATTTCCTTACCCTCTGTGATTAAAGGACTTTCCGAGCTTGTTGCCCAACGGAGCATACTCTCTTTATCGGTCGCTCCTGCATCCATCAGCAAGGCGATGTATTTAGCTACACCACCAGTCAGCATATACAGGCAAAGCAAGTCTTCAGAAGTATAGTTGGGGTTGTAGTCATGCAAGATTTCTTTGATAACGCTTATTCTAAATGGCTTGAGCCTTATCTCGCAATCCTTCCTGCCATATAGAGGCTCGTCATCGTTATCGAAGATTTTGTGCATCATGCTATAGATGCTGCCACAAGCCACGAGATTGACCATTGTTGATTCGTGGTATCTATCCCAAATGTCCTGGATATGGCTTGGAATGGCTGGATTCACATTCAAGAAGTTTTGGAACTCATCGAAGACAATGGTAAAATGATGTTCCTTTCCATACTTCATGATTTGCTCGAAGAACTGAGCAAAAGTCTCCATTCTACCATATACATGAAGTCCCAGCACTTCCTCAGCAGTTTTTTGGAATTTCTCTGCCAACACACGTTCGTTGTCCTTCGACACATATAGATACAGCATCTTCTGCTCTTGCTCCGTCTTGAGCAAGAGAAGCGTCTTTCCGATACGTCTTCTGCCTATCATCACAGTAAAAAGGGAATGCTTAGCCGATTTTTCCCAGTTCCTGCGCAGTATCTCTATCTCCTTTTTACGATCATAAAACTTCATAATGTAACAGCCGTTAAATTAACGCGCGTTAAATAAACACCGCAAAGATACAATATTTTGTCATCAAAATCCCTAAATCGCGAAAAAAACATACTTTGGGGAAATAAAAGACAAAAAGTTGCCATTCGAGATATGACCCCATCAGCGTTGGATAGCCTGCTTGGTGCAGTTTCTGTGATGAAGCCGCAAGGCACAAACTTGTTGCCCTTACAGGGCGTCTTACAGATTGCTATTATACCCAGGGCGATGCCCTGGGCTAAGAGCTTTTGGGCTTTCAGCCCGTTTCAACCGTACAGTTAGAAAACTTTCAATCTGTACAGGTCGAAATAGTTCATCATTTCTCGCGCTGTGCGAATCGGCAAGCCTCGATGAGTTTCTGCTTCAGCTTGCCACGGCCAGCCATCACAGATTTATTTTGCTTCAACACGCTGCTAGGCCAGCCATCCTCAAAGCAGGTCACACTGAGATACTCCGAGGTCTGGGCATCTTGGTCAACTGCCTTTTCTATCTCCTTCTTAAACTCGTCGTCCAAGTCCTTGATGTCGCCATCATGCTCCTTGCCGTCCTCCTCGGTCTTCTTGCCCTTCAGTCCTTCCGTGATGGCACCCATCAGTCCGCCCATCACCTCCTTCACGGTCTCCTTTGGTATCACGCTGACCACCTCGCAGGAGATTGTGTAGTTGCCATTCTTCTCTGGGCTGGCATTGATATAAGTGTCGTTGGCGTAGCTATCCTTGGTGGCTTCCTCGTGCTCGTGATGCTCGCCCACGGCATATTGGCTTCCGTGGCAGGCGAAGAGCAGTTTCAGCTCCTCCAGGTAGTCCTCCACAAGCTCGTCGGTGTTAGCCTGGTTGCCTATCTTCATGAAGTCAAGACCTATCGCCTTCTTCATTGCCTGCATGATGGGCATGGAGGCGATGTCCTTCATGCTCGCCTTGAAGAGAGCCTTTGCCTGCTTCTTGATTTGCGAGAGATTGGTAATCTTGGTGATGCTACCATATTCATCGGTCTCAAAGTTGATGGTGGTGCCTATCACGCTCTTGGCGGTGCGCTCCGCTATCATGGCCATCATCTTGTCCCGGAAGTTGTCGCCCACCGAATCGGCCTTTACGTCCAGGAAGGTGTAGCTCATCTTATAGCCCTTGCTGGTGGAATCGTTTACCACGAGGCGCACCTGGGTGGATACGCCGAGCGTCTTCACCGTGTCCTTGCCGTTCACCTTCCACTCATTCTCATATATCCAGTATTCGCAGGTGTCGCCCTTGCAGAAGTAGGCCACCACATTCACCACCGAGTCTTCGCCAGCTGTGTCCACTTCCAACGTGTCGGAGTTGTTCGATAGCCATTGACTATCAGTGATTTTCTTGGCAATCGATACCGTGTCCTCTACCTTAGGCGACATTTCTCCGCCCTTCACGATGCCGTGGTTGGCGAGCAGTCCGCAAGCTATTATGCAGCTCATCACTATCAACGAGATTTTCTTCATAAGTTCATTTTTTATGTTGTTTATTCTTCAAGTTTTTTATTTCTCGCTGCAAATTTACGATTTTTATATAAAAAAAGCCAAGCTCCTAAAGAAACTGTAAAGTTAACCCAAGTTTAACATAGCCAAACCGTTTCTCTTGCAGTATCAGCCAGTTAGCAATTTCAATTTGCGTCACTGTGTACAACAAAGTCGGATTTTTCTAAAAGAGTGGTAAAGGAGTAAGTACGGTACAACGAGTTAAACGATTACTAAAAATGCAATCATCGCAATAATACTATTGATTTTACGTTCCTTTCAAAGAAAGGGGTTGTGCAATAGTGGCTTAAAGGCTAAAAGCACTACCTTTGTACGCAATATAACAACAATACGTTTAAGGTCACAATTTGTGACCTTAAAAATAATGAAAGAAATATGGCAGATAATATAGAACACCAAGATAAAGGAGAACCGGTCGCAAATTGCGACCAGTCCAAAATAGATGTTACAAAATGCGATAACCATGAACTCGCAGGTAATATCGAACCTCTAATAAAAGTAATTAGAGGGCAACAAGTTATGCTTGATAAAGATTTAGCAATGCTATATGGTGTAGAGACAAAAGTGCTTAATCAAACCGTTAAACGTAATATAGAGCGATTTCCCAACGATTTTCGTTTTGAACTGAGTAGAGAAGAATGTTTGAGGTCACAAATTGTGACCTCAAACGGCAGAGGGGGTAACCGCTATTCAACTTATGCTTTTACTGAACAAGGCGTGGCAATGCTTAGTAGTGTTCTCCGTTCAAAAACAGCCATTGAGGTCAATATACAGATCATGCGAGCCTTTGTTTCCATGCGTCATTTTATGGTGAACAACGCTTCTGTGTTCAGTCGCTTGGAAACTATTGAGTACCATCAACTGGAAATGCAGCAACATCAGCAAGAAGCAGACAAGCGCATAGACGAGGTGTTTCGCAGATTGGACGAGGGTAATGCAAAGCCGAAACAAGGTGTGTTCTACAATGGGCAAGTTTATGATGCCTATACTTTCGTGTCCGACTTGATTAAGAGTGCGAAGAAACGTATTGTCCTTATCGACAATTATGTTGACGAGACTGTACTGACATTGCTCGATAAAAGAGATAATAACGTGTCTGCAATCATCTACACTCAGCAGATAAGCCGTCAGTTCCAACTCGACATAGACCGTCATAATGCTCAATATGCACCGATTGATGTTGAAACATTCCGTTTATCACATGACCGCTTCCTTTGTATAGACGATGATGTATATCACATAGGTGCATCCATTAAGGACTTGGGCAAGAAGTGGTTTGGTTTCTCCAAGATGGAGATACTTACACCAGACGAATTGGTGGAAAGGATCAACAAAGGTTAATACACTACTATACGTATAGCATAACATTCTCGTTTGTGGATTGTTTTTCGTACTTTTGAATAACATAGAAAAAGATAACTTAAAAAGATAAAATATGGTCAACAAGATATTTCTTTTAGGATTATTTCTGCTTTCTGTTGCCAACGTGAAAGCTCAAACTCTGACGCAAACGGATTCGCTCACAATGGAGACAATGTTGCACAATCTTCCAGTAACCACCAATTATCCCAAGCGGGTCTAACCATCGGAAATAAACGGATAGCAAGGTGATGTAATATCACTGATTTACAGTCTATTAGGAATGAAAGCCGATTTTGGATTGGTTCGTTATTCTTTCCTAAATTAGCGGATTGTTTACCCACTTTTGTCTCGTTTTTGTCCCTCGTTGTATTATCTTTGTATCGCAAGCTAAATGCTTGATAATCAGTGATAAAAGAATATATTAACATCAGAAAAGAAAGGAAATAAAATGGGACGAAAGAAGAAAGAAATCCGTTTGAAGGAGCCTGTGCGCATCCGAGAAAAGAAGATAGCAGGTGGCAACATCAGCCTCTATCTTGACATTTACCAGAAGGGATTGAGAAAGAAAGAGACGTTGAAACTCTATCTTGTGCCAGAAATCAACGCTGCTACCAAGTTGCAAAACGCCAATACAAGAAAGTTGGCAGAGCAAATCAAGGCGCAGCGCATTCTTGACATCCAGAGTGAGGGTCTTGTGGATTGGGACAAGGTGAAGAAGTCACGCATGACACTTACCAAGTGGATGGATGACTTTGTGAAGTACAATGCCGAGTTGTCTGAGTCTTCCATGAAAACAAAGCGAAACACTCATGCTCGCATTGACCAATACCTATTACATATAGGCAAGCCTGAGTTTCTGTTGAAAGACGTGGACAAGGAGTTTTGCAAAGGCTTCATTACTTTTTTGAAGACTTGCACCTACAATGATGGAAAGAAACAACTCAGCACCACCACTTGCCGTATGTTCGTCAACTATTTCGGCTCGTCATTGGCAAAGGCAGTAAGGGACGGACTGATTGAGCAAAATCCATTCTTGCTGTTGGAGGCAAAGGAGAAGCCACAGAAGCGAGTGGCTGAGCGTGAGTTTCTGACGATAGAGGAAATAAAGAAGGTGATGAACACACCATGCCGTTATGAACTGGTGAAGAAAGCCTTTCTATTCTCCTGTTTCACCGGTCTGCGATATAGCGACATGAAAGCCTTGAACTGGAGTGAAATCCACAAGGCTGCTGACGGCAAGACAGAATACATTGACCATATCCAAGTCAAGACCAAGGATAGAGTAACCATCCCCTTGTCGGAAGAAACAAAGAAGTGGATGCCTAAAAGAGAAGAAGGCATAGACAACATTTTCCACAACTTGACAATCACATCTACAACTGTAGAAGTGGTTCTGAAAGAATGGATGGAGGCAGCAGGAATAACCAAGCATATAACCTACCATTGCTCACGACATACAGCGGCTACGATGCTCCTGACCCTTGGTGCAAGTATCTATGTAGTAAGTAAGATACTCGGACACAAGAGCATCAAGATGACGGAGATTTACGCCAAGATTGTTGACAAGAAGAAGTTGGAAACCGTAAACCTCGTGAACGGAATGTTTGACCAAATACCAGTAATACAATGAAGATAGAAATCAAGGAACGTAAGCTGACGGAAGGCAAAAGAGCCTTATATCTGGAATACTACGAGACTGGCTTCCGCAAGAGAGAAAACTTGCACCTCTATCTCTTGCCCGATGATGCCGTTGGTGCTGCAAAGCACAATCGGCTTACATACAACAAGGCTATGGAGATACGAGCAGAGCGCATCCTCACCCCTCCTGTATTGGAGAAAGAGAATGCCAAAAGCGAAGAACAAGGCAACGGCTTGACTTGGCTACAATGGTGCGATGACTATATCAAATGGTCTGTTGATTGTGGCAACTGCAAGAAGATGATAGGTCATAAGAATGTTGTCCGCAAGCGTATCGCCACTTATTTACGGAGAGTAGATAAGAAAGATATCCTGCTGAAAGATGTCAGTAAAGATGAAATTTGCGGTCTTTTTGATTATATGCGCAACAAGTATCGCAACAAACGCCAAATCAAGACCAACGGAGGACGGTTGGCTGATTACACATTACTGTTGTTTGAGGAAACTGTCAAAGCGATATTTAACAAGGCTATGCGTGAAGGACTTGTAAAATTCAATCCTGTACACAGTCTAAACAAGTTGGAACGCTTCCATGCTCCAGACAAACACAGAGAGTATCTTACGCCCGAAGAACTTACACGTTTCCTGGCGGTGGAAGCTGAATGCGAGAATGAGCGAACTGTACAACTGGCATTTGGCTTATCATCCATGACTGCCCTTCGCCTTGGCGATATGCAGCATCTGAGGTGGTGTGATATTAAAATGATAGATGGCGTGCCGACAATCAGCATCATACAGCGAAAGACAAAGCGTCCTGCCATTATTCCACTCAATGAAATGGCGCAATCGTTGTTGCCACCTCGGACGGATGACAATCCGGAAAGTCTTGTGTTTCACCTTGTCAAGAAGTCAGACAACGTATCGAAATACGTAAGAAGACTTAAAGAAAAGGCAGGCATAGAAAAGGATTTGACCTACCATTGCTCACGGCATACGACAGCATCGTTGGCTATCTCTGCAGGAGCAGACATATCAGCAGTGAAGGATGTTTTGGGACATGGAAGCATAACTTCAACCGAAGTTTATGCAAAAGTGGCTCTTGAAAAGAAGATAGAGGCGGTCAATCTGTTTAATGGCGTGTTTGATTGAGACATACAGCAGAGTGCGAACAACAGAGAAGTCTTACTTCTTCCCTTTTGTTGGAAAATTGCCGTCAGGCTGTATTCAAAAAACGCTTGTGTTCAAATAAATCTGCAAGACTTATCTGGACACAGGCTTTTTCATGTTCAATTTAATCTTTGATATAGATGACAACAGGAGTAATATACGCTCGTGTCTCCAGTATTGGTGACAGACAAAGCACGGAAAGACAGGTCAAGGACTTGTCGGAGTATGCAAAATATAAGGGTATCGAAGTCTGCAAGGTCTTTGAGGAACACATCTCTGGCGCAAAGAAGAATGATGAGCGTCCAGTGTTGTGTGAGGCAATGGAATACTGCAAGGCAAACCGCATTGGAATCCTACTTGTCAGTGAACTGTCAAGATTGGGTCGCAATGCGTTTGAGGTGCTTGCCTCTGTCAAGGAACTCATAGACTGTGGCATTAACCTCTACATACAAAAGGAACAACTTACATTATTGGACGAAGAAGGACATCCGTCCCGCTTTGCCCCGATAATGATAGCCACGCTTTCGACCTGTGCGCAATTGGAACGTGATAATATCTCATTCCGATTGCAGTCAGGACGGAAGCAGTATATAGAGAAAGGTGGGAAACTCGGACGCAAGGTAGGCTCTGTAAAAACGGTAGAACAGATGAAAGCCGAATATAGGGAAGTAATAAGTCTGCTCCGCAAGGGGTATTCCATTCGGGATGTGGCAAAGTTGAGTGGTAAAGGGGTAAGTACCGTACAACGAGTGAAGCGATTATTAAAAGTACAATCATCGCAATAAAACTATTGATTTTACGTTCTTTTCAAAGAAAGGGGTTGTGTGATAGTGGCTTAAAGGCTAAAAGCACTACCTTTGCATACAATAATAAAAAATAACGCAATGAAATGATCAAAATATTTAAAGACAATGAAAAGAATTATCGATAGTACATTAGTAATACTTTCTTTGATGTTGATCTTCGGTTGCAAGGAAAGTAAGGTGGGGCAGGGAAAACCTACCAAAGACAGCATGTCTATTGACACCGATAGTGTGATTTCGGGCAAGGTCTTTACCAAGCAAGATATTGCATCGGAAGATACGCTTAACGCTGTTATAAGAACACAATCTCCCAAGTCCAAGGATTTCGATTTTGAAGTATTTATTATGCGAGGGGAGAAAACTGTACAAAGTATACCTTTCTCTTATCCAAAGGACGATACTTTTGACCCAAATGGTGGCCGGAAGGATAGCTGTCTGATGGCTGATGTGACGTTTGATGGCAATAAAGATCTGTTGGTATATTTGGGACAATTCGGAAATCAAGGTGTGGAATATTGGGATGCTTATGTCTGGAATGAAGTCAAGCAGAAGTTCTTGTTTGTTCCATCATTCCATGATATTCCCAATCCTACGCTTAACGAAAAAGAAAAGATTATTGAATCTTTCAGCCGTGGTTCTGCCGTTGATTATGAGTTTGGAAAATGGAAGTTCGAGAAAGGAGTGTTTGTACAAAAAGAACTTCTGTCACACCCTCCGAGAGAGAGTGAATAGTGTTATTCTCCGTTCATCACCACTTCATGGTCTCCTTGGGAAGCAACAACTTCGTGCTTTCTCTAAAGGTATGGATTCAAAAAACAGACGCAACAAGTGAATCGAGCAGGAAGAAAACTGCTTCGTTTTCCTCCTACTCGATTGCTCGGCATGAGCTTATCTAATGGGTGCAAGTCCCTAATAAGCCTGGTGTGGGAGGTCGGTAAATGTGAAAATAGGAAGCAACTGCCTTTTATGATTAGTGTTTACCTCCTACTCGATTGAAGCACTCAACAGTTCGTTCATATGCTTTCACGGAGCAGGGAGTGGCTATGCTCTCCACTGTTCTTAGAAGTGAAACCGCAATTCGTGTAAGCATACGAATTATGGATGCATTTGTTGCAATGAGACGTTTCATGGTGACAAATGCAGAAGTTTTCCAACGTCTTTCAACAATGGAGTACCATCAACTGGAAATGCAGCAACATCAGCAAGAAACAGACAAACGCATAGACGAGGTATTTCGCAGATTGGATGAGGGCAATGCAAAGCCGAAACAAGGTGTGTTCTACAATGGTCAAATTTATGATGCCTATACTTTCGTGTCCGACTTGATTAAGAGTGCGAAGAAACGTATTGTCCTTATCGACAATTATGTTGACGAGACTGTACTGACATTGCTCGATAAAAGAGATAATAACGTGTCTGCAATCATCTACACTCAGCAGATAAGCCGTCAGTTCCAACTCGACATAGACCGTCATAATGCTCAATATGCACCGATTGATGTTGAAACATTCCGTTTATCACATGACCGCTTCCTTTGTATAGACGATGATGTATATCACATAGGTGCATCCATTAAGGACTTGGGCAAGAAGTGGTTTGGTTTCTCCAAGATGGAGATACTTACACCAGACGAATTGGTGGAAAGGATCAATAGAGAGTAATCAATACGCAATATTTCAAGAATATAAACATTAAAAATTACGATTTATGAAAAGAAATTTAGGTATATTAATAGCAATGATTTTCATAACGGTATTATCAAGTTGTGAAAAAAAGGAGATTCTAGAGCTTAAGACTGTCTGGGGAGAAGCGACTATTAATAATAATTGTTTATTCCAATACACAACAGTTGGCGAAGGTTTATCTCATACATACTGGTTTCTTCCATTAGGTGTTAATAACAACATTTGTATAGTCAAAGAAGGCGTATGTTACTTTCAAATGTTTCTACGAGATTATGAAGAAAAGGATGCTGATAATTTTTGGCTAATCCTGATTGGGTGCTATGCTGATGAGAAATTTCCGATTATTGGCAAGGAATACAAGATAGTTGTCCAGGATCAAGTTAATTTGGGCAATATAGGCATCTCTTTCTATGAGAGTGGAAAACTTAGAGATTTCTATTCTGAGAACTCCGAATTTGTGTCTTACGGCATCGCAGGCTTAAGCATACCACCTTCTCATGAGAAATTTATACCCTTAGCTGGATCGATAAAATTTGTGAAAGGAGACACGAAGTCTGGTGAGTATTCCATTTCATACAGTCTTAAAAGCGAAGATAATTCTGCCAGTGATACATACAGTATTATGGGTAAATTTAATGGTAAACTAAAAGTTATTAAATGAAAATGAAAACAATAAAGCTTTTGCTCATAATGTCGATAGCATTAGTACTCTTGTAAATAGCGCAAGAAACGTGGCTTTGACCTTTGGTCCTGCGTATGTTCCATTTTTCAAAGAGGCTAACGTATCGGATGTTCAAGTTTTCAAAAAGGAGGATTACGGAGATAGCTTTTCAGAAATCCAAAAACAATTTGGAAGAAAGTACTATACAGTGTGTTCTACAATGGTCAAATTTATGATGCCTATACTTTCGTGTATTTTGTATAAAAGTCAGTCGGCATCGCAGAAAGACAGTCCTCAGAAAACCGATTCTTATTCATAATAGCCAATATCTTTTCCATTATAAATGTTATTTTGAGGATTACCTTACGATTTGATATGATTATCACATATAATATCAGCAGGTTTAACGCAAAAACCTTATTTTTCGTATCAATTAGTCACGAAATATAATTCTCTTATTGCATTTTTAATGCAAGTATGGTTGTATCTCATTTGAAAATATTACCTTTGCAGCCGAAAAAAGTAAAATACAGGAAATTACAATTGATGATTAATGGTTAATTCGTGAGGGAGTGCCAAGATGTAAATCAAACGAAATTATTATTCTTAAAGGTTTCTCTCGCTTTGGCACTCCCTCATATATAATTCTTAAATAATATGAAACATTTATTGCTTATTCTAATGAGCATTATTGGCTTGGGCAGTGTGTCTGCTCAATCACAAAACGTAAAGTGTACTTATGCGGCAACACATGTAATCTCTGATGCTGTAAAGAACATTGAGGATGCACACATTCGTGAAATGGTAATTCAGAAATTCCAGAATGACAAGAAAACGTTCACAATGTTTTATGCTGATGGAAAATATTCTTTCAGCGAAGGCTCCAATGAAGGTGATACTGGCATAAAGGTCGTTGGAGTGACTGGAGATATTTATATCGACATGGCAAAGGATTCTGTGTTTGCACAGAAGTACATTGTTGACAAACTCTTCCTCATAAAGGATAAATACAAACCTTATGAGTGGACTCTCACTAACGAGAAAAAAACAATAAATGGCAAGGAATGCACAAAGGCTACGGCAACGGGTAACATACCTGTTACCGCATGGTTTTGCACGGAGATACCATTGGGTGTAGGTCCGTTGGGATATTTGGGACTGCCAGGAATTGTGATGCAACTTGATACGCCAACTTATTCGTATGTGTTGCAAGAAATGGTCAATCTTAATGAGACTCCAAGTTTTGAGATTCCGACAAAAGGCAAGGTTGTCTCACAGGAAGAATTCAACAAGTTGGAAGCTGAAAAAATTAAATCTCGTGGTGCAGAAGCAGGCAAGGTAAGAATTATTCGTATGTAAATGAAGCATAAACTCCATATTAAAACTATTGGCATGAGGGTGTGTCAAAACACCCAAAAACTCACAAAGCCCTGACTTTCCCAAGCCAGG